>Ga0190283_1000168_pt1 | contig 35717 bp, 22 predicted proteins | sample 48691801_MG_FD_161669 | JGI IMG/M metagenome (GOLD analysis project Ga0190283, IMG submission 161669) | Hydrothermal vent microbial mat bacterial communities from Southern Trench, Guaymas Basin, Mexico - 4869-18-0-1_MG | ecosystem: Environmental > Aquatic > Marine > Hydrothermal vents >...
GCAAGTATTATCTGGGAACACCGAGCCCCAGCTCGGGTGTTATTAAAAGTTATTTTTTTGCTTGACATTTGAAAAAACTACCGAGCTGGGGCTCGGTGTTCCCAGGGGTTGCATTCTTTAAAAGTTTCAATTCAAAGCATGGACAGTATATCGGCGTTATAGTTTGTTTCTACATATTTTGTTCCGCAAACTTGAAAAAGAGCCCTTTTAATCAGGATTTTCTTATTATTCAGCAAAATGCCGCTTCGTTATGTTCCGGCCATCCTGAACTGTTCCAGGCAATTGACGCCATTGTTCAGGAAGGAATCTGGTTTGAAAGAAAAAAAGATGTTTTAAAACTCACGGATGTTACTTCGGATGGCCTTGAATAATATTTTCAGAACAACGGTACAATAGGTATTCTCAATGGCGACACCCTCGAAAGTTTTTACTGGCCTCAAAGGCTGGAATCGAAAAGAAACGGGAAAGTATTGAAATATAAAAAAAGAAAAACGCCGTTATAAAGTATGTTGCCCGGAAAAATAAGCTCACTTTTATTACATGGCAACAGATGCCAACCAACAGAATCATTTACATCAGCCCCTGGATAAATGGAAAAAATTTGAAATTAAATATTTAGTATGTTATAATATTTGACTCGCACTTTAACTTATCAAAAAAAAGGAGGATATCATGAAATGGCTTACGCGTCTTATCAAAAAAATCTTCATTGTTGTTATTATACTGATTATTGTTATTGTTTTCGGCAGAAATGTTATTATTAAGTACGGCGCTCCCATAGGCGCGAAAATTTCAGCTGGGCTCAGCCTTGGTATTGACGACGTAAATATAGGATTGACTGATAGCGACATGCAGCTCAAAGGGATAACTTTAAAAAATCCTAAAGGGTTCCCTAAAGAAAACATGATTGACATTCCTGAAGTCTATGTTAATTATCATCTTACAGATATATTAAAAGACAAAATTCATGTTGAGGAAATTAAGTTAGACCTTAAGGAGCTTGTAGTAGTAAAAAACGCTGAAGGGAAACTTAATGTCAACGAACTGCTCCCGCCGAAAAAAGACAAGCCCAAAGAGCCCGGCGAACCTGAAGAACCCAAAGAAGAGAAGAAGAAGAAGAAAAAAGAGCTTCAGATTGATAAACTCAAACTGAAAATCGGAAAAGTCGTCTATAAAGATTACACAGTTGCTCCTCCGAAAATTACTAACTATGAAGTAAATATTGATGAAGAGATTAATAATGTAAATACTGCCTCTCTTGTTAGTTATATTACAGGCAAAGCGATGATGAACACCGAGCTGGCGAAAATAGCCAATATTAATATAGATGATTTTACTGGTGCGGCTACCGACGCGTTAAAAAAAGCAGGCAAAGAACAACTTGATAAAACGGTAAAAGATTTAGGAGACAAGGCAAAAGACACATTAAAAGGACTGGGACTTTAGTATTATTGAATTGATTTCGGGTTTCAGGTTTCAGTAGCCGGAGTAAATTCAAATCGAAGATTTGAATTAATTTACTCCCATAATCTGGCACCCGAAACCTGGCACCTTAAAAACTATTATGATAAAAAAAATCTTCAATTTCTTAACTTTGGATATCTGGCGGTTTAGACTCAAAGACAAACCGAAAACTACTTCTTTCCTTTTTAAAATTCTCCGTGTTTTAATTCTTTCTTTAAGGGAATTTCACAAAGACAAATGCCAGTTAAGAGCTTCGTCTCTTACTTATTATACTCTCTTGTCTATTGTTCCGATAATAGCGATGGCTTTCGGGGTGGCAAAAGGTTTTGGGTTTGAGGAAAAGCTGAGACACCAGATTCTTGACGCGTTTGATGCTAAAATAGCTGTAGTCACAAACATTACTCCGGAGATAGTTCAGTATACAAATATCGTGGAAGATATTTCCGGTTCAGGCTATTTCACAAATTTTTCTTCAGGCTATTTGCTTATAACAAATATAGAAAACAGGGTAGTGTCGAAAGATGTTACCGGAGCGGAAATTAACGATGAAGAAAATCGCGCCGCGCAGTTTCTTGTCCTGGAAAAAACTTTCGAGTTTTCAAGCAGGGCTTTGGCGCAAACGAGCGGGGGACTCATCTTCGGGATAGGTATAGCGCTCCTTTTTTGGTCGGTTATAAAAGCGCTTGGGCAGGTTGAAAACTCCTTTAACGCTATCTGGGGCGTGAAAAAAGGAAGGCATATTGGAAGAAAGTTTACCGATTATTTGTCTGTGCTTTTACTTTGTCCTATCTTGCTTATACTGGCTGGAAGCATTCCTGTTCTGATAAGAAGTCAATTAGATCTTATTGTAAGTAAAATTTCTTTACTTGGGCCAGTCGCCACTCTTATTTACAATTTGCTAAGGCTTTCTCCTTATGTAGTAACCTGGATTTTGTTTTCTTTTATTTTTATTTTCATGCCTAACACGAAAATAAAATTATCTTCAGGTATAATTTCAGGAATAATTACCGGCACGCTTTTTCAGCTTTTTCTTTGGGTTTACATCACTTTCCAGTTAGGCATATCCAAGTTCAGCGCTATTTACGGAAGTTTTGCGGCACTGCCTTTGTTTCTCGCCTGGGTTCAGGTTACGTGGCTCATTGCTTTATTTGGTTCTGAAATTGCTTTCGCTCACCAGAACGTCGATACATTTGAGTTTGAGCCTGACTGCCTCAAAGCAAGCCTTTCATTCAAAAAACTTGTTAGCCTTTGCATAGTTCAGGTAGTTGCCCGCAGGTTTGCCAATGCTGAAAAACCTTTGTCTGCTGACGAATTGACACGTTTGCTCGGAATTCCTATCAGGTTAATGAGGGAACTTATTTTTCAGCTTGTCGGGGCAGGAGTCCTTGACGAAGTGAAAACGGAAGACCCGAGAATTATTGCTTACCAGCCCGCGCTTGATGTTCACCTGATTACACCTGCCCTTGTTTTGGAATCACTTGATAACCTGGGCACGCAAACTATTCCGTTTACAGATTCGAACGAGGCAGGAAAACTATCAGATATTTTGAAGTCTTTCGGCGAAGTGGTTAATAAATCTCCTGAAAACGTCCCCCTTGTGGAGATTTAATGTAGCAGTTGGAGTTCACTGCTTTAGCGTGTAAATGTAACCAAAATCTTTGATTTTGAAACCTGACGAAAAACCAATCGCCGAAAATTATCAATTGCAATCGAAAATAAGGTTAAGATGTTTGAATAAGGTTTTTGTCTGTCCCCACATAAAAAATCATAACAATTCTGCGCCGTGCCCGGCGAATGCCTGGGTCTTTCTGCGTCAAAAAAAAGTAAAGGTTATTCCGGCATAGTAACAACGCACGTCCAATTTGTTAAATATTCAGCCGCGACTTTTTGAATGTCGCCTGCTGAGATTTTGTTGATAAGGCTGGGAATGTTATTTCCGTAATTCGCGCCTTTGCCAGAATATTCCCAGTAAGACGCTCTGACTGCAAGCCTGTCTAAAGTTTCGTTGCTCATTTCAAAAGGAATCAGCACGCTGTTTTTAGAAAGCGCCAACTCGTTTTCGGAGACGGGCTTTACGGCTACATTGTGAAGCATGTTGGTAATTTTGTTAATAACTGTATCAACATTTTTCGGGAAGCATTGCGCAAGGGCAAGAAGCGCGCCGCCTTCCTTTTCAAGCATAGGAAAAGCGAAAGTGGCGTAAACAAGGTTGTCATCTCCCCGCAGAGCCCTGAAAAGGGGGCCGCCAAATCCGCCAAGATAACCGTCAATTACTTGTAAAGTTTGCGCGTCGTCATCGAAAAGCGCTGGAGCCTCGCATCCGAGAATAACTGTAGCCTGTTTTCTTTCCGTGTCTTCAATATGAACATTGTTGTCGAGGGCAGGACAAGTTTTGCCGGCTTTTTCAGGAAGTTCAGCTTTAGCATTAATTTTTCCGAATTTTCTTTCAAATTTCTTTAACAACTTTTCTTCATCAAAATTTCCGGCAACGGCAATGACAATGTTTGAAGGCTGCAGTATTTGAGAATGGAAAGCCCTCAATTTTTTGGGCGTTAAATTTGAAACAACATTTGTTGTGCCCAGAGTTGACATGGCAAAAGGATGCCCTTTGAAAAAGTTCTCGGAAAAATTAAGCATGGCTTCGCGCACCCACTGGTCGCGCTGCGAGCGAATTTGCGCGAGAGTAAGCCTTCGCTGTTTCTCAAGTTCGTCTTCTGGAAAAGCAGGGTTAATCAATGTATCGGCGAGAAGTTCAACAATTGTATCACTGTCTTTCGCCAGGCATTCCGCAGAGCCGTAAACAGCATTTCGGGAAGCGCCATAATTTAACGAAGCGCCGAGGATATCGATAGTTTCAGCTATTTTGTCTGCAGAGCGTGTTTTTGTTCCGCGTTTCAACATATTAGCGAGGAAAGAAGAAATGCCGTTGTTTTCCGGAGTCTCATAAACAAGCCCACCGGGAAGATGAAGAGAAAAAGAAATTAGCTGGGAAGATTTGTCGGGCTGCATAGCGACACGAATTCCGTTTTTCAGAGTTTTAACTGAAAAATTAAAAACTTTTCCTGATTTTTCTGTTGAAGCTTTTTCTTTTTCCTGTGATTCTTCATCTTTAGCGGGTATCAGGCCCACGCGAACAACTGTGTTGGTATTAAAATATTTATTTGCGACGCGCATAATGTCTTCAGTGGAAACTACCCGCATTTTGTTCGCGTAATTTACGGAGAAGTCGGGGTTCCCGAGAGAAATTTCATCGCTGCCGAGACTTGAAGCCAAGCCTTCAGCGCTTTGAAGACTTCGGAAATGAGAAACGAGAATCTGATTTCTGGCGCGCTCTATGTGTTTTTTATCGACAGGATTGTTTTTAAGTTTTTCCAGCTCATTGAAAAGAGCGGAAGTAACTTTATTAATATTCGTTTCGTCGCAAACAACATTGAAGATAAAAAGTCCGTTCGCGCAGGAGAGCCACCAATTACCCGCGGAAATAGAATAAACCAGCTGCTTTTCTTTTTTGAGTTTTTTAGTAAGAATTGAGCTTTCGCCCGCGCTTAATATTCTTGCAAGAAGGTCAAGAGCGTAAAGGTCAGGAGAGTCTGCTTTCACACCGGGAAACGCAAATTTCAAATGAGTGTTTTTGACGTTAAACTTGATAAACTCCTCTCTCGGGGAAAGGATAGGCATTTCGGGAGTAAGGAGCCATTGGCGGTCGTAACCTCTTTTAATTTTGCCGAAAGTTTCCGCGAGAACCGGCTCCAATTCTTCGCGTGTAATGTTTCCCGCGATAGCAAGAACCATATTATTTGCCACATAGTTTTTGTTGTAGAATTTTACAAGGTCATCGCGGGTAATTGAAACAAAATTATCTTCATATCCGATAGTTGGCACGCGCAGGGGGCTGGTAATAAAAGCGTTTTTCTGGAGAAGGTTCCACAATACCCTTGAGGGCTCTTCATCACCCATTTTAATTTCCTGGATAATGACGGGTTTTTCGCGCGCGACTTCTTTCGGGTCCAAAGAACAGTTGCCGACCCAGTCAGCAATTCTTCCGGCCGCTTTTGCCCAATGCTCGCGGGTGGTTTTCATCAGGTAACACGTGTGGTCTAAAGTTGTGTAGGCGTTCATATTATCGCCGCATTCTTTAACGATCAGGTTGGATTCTTTTTCCGTCATATTAGAAGTAGAGCCGCCGGAAACGATATGTTCCATATAATGGGACACGCCGCATCCGAGGAACTCGTCTTCATAAATTGCGCCGACTTTTACATAATTTCTAATGGCGACGACAGGGGAGTCAGGCTTTTCGAGAAACACTACCCGAAGCCCGTTGTCTAATGTGAAATTTTGGTACGGGATAGGTTCGATTTCCGAACCGGCTAAAACAGTAAAAGATAATAAAAACAGCGCAATAAAGATTCTTTTCATATTAATTTTGGATTAATGGTCACGCAAACTGCGTGATAAAATTATTGGATTAATTCTTTCTTGAGATTTGTCGGACTCGTAGGACTTGTCAGACTACGGATTACCGGAGTCCTGAGCTTTTCCTGTCATCGGTACAAATATCACACCCATAAGATTTTCAGTTTTTAATTCTCCGTCTTTTTTTGTTACTCTAACAAGCCTCTGGCCAAATCTTCCGCCTACGGGAATAATTATTTGTCCTCCTTCAGCGAGTTGCTCAATGAGCGGGTCAGGAATATCATCCGGCGCGCATGTTACTATTATCGCGTCAAAAGGGGCTTCTTCAGGCCAGCCGAGATATCCATCGCCGGCGCGTACTTTTACATTTGTATAATTTAATTTTTTTAAGGTATCTTTAGCCCGTTCAGCAAGCTGGGGGACAATCTCGATAGAATAAACTTTATCAACTATTTCGGCGAGAACAGCCGCCTGATAGCCTGAACCTGTCCCAATTTCCAAAACTTTTTTCTCAGGGGTTAATTCTAAAGCTTCTGTCATTGCCGCAACGATATAAGGCTGCGAAATCGTCTGATTATAACCTATCGGAAGCGGATAGTCTTCATAAGAATATTCACGAGCTTCACTCGGGACAAATTCATGCCGCGGAACTTTTCTCATCGCTTTAAGGACGGAAGGTTCGTTTATACCGCGCCTTCGAATTTGCGCCTCGACCATTTCATTTCTTTTCATAGTCCACATATCAGTTTTTAAAGTTTTACCGGAATTATTACCGCAGCCGGCAAATAACAGAAATGGCAATATTAATAGAATTAATTTCCATATCATACTTATATTTTACTTAGTTCAGTGAAATAAGTCAAATCGAGCATTTATAAAATCGCGAATAAGATATTCGCGCAACGTAGTTCGATTGTCTCAATCGAACATTGGCAGCGTACCCGGCATTTTATAAACTTCCGCGCGCGATTCTTTCGCGCCCATCGTTTGTAGCCGACTTCGTTGAGGTCGGCCTTTTTCCGCGCTCCGCGCTCAACGAGCGCGGCTACAATTTCGGCCTTTTTCCGCGCTCCGCGCTCAACGAGCGCGGCTACAATCGAAATCGTGGATTTCTGTTACGTTTCGCATTAAAAACCAATTTTTGATAAAATATTATCATGAAATTAATTTTCGGCTTGATTTTTATTTTTTTATTCGCAAGCGGAACTGCCTATTCCGTTTTGCCTTCGTCTTTCGATTTGCGCGATGTGAACGGCACTAATAAAATGACTTCCGTGAAAAGCCAGAGCGGAGGAACTTGCTGGACTTTCGGAACTATGGGCGCTATGGAAAGCAACTTGAAGGTTACCGGCAACTGGGCTGACGGAGGCGAAACAGGTGAACCCGACCTTGCCGAATACCATCTCGACTGGTGGAACGGCTTTAACCAGCACAATAATGATGATACTGACCCGCCAACAGGCGGTGGACTCGAAGTTCATATGGGCGGCGACTATCGTGTCGCGGCGGCTTATATGACCCGGGGCGAAGGCGCTGTAAGAGATTCCGACGGCCAATCATATTCCACTCCTCCTGAAAGAAGCAGCAACACTTACCATTATTATTATCCGAAACATATTGAGTGGTTTTCAGATGATAATTCACTTTATAACATTGACACTATAAAAAATGTTGTAATGGAAAAAGGTGCAATAGGAACTTGTATGTGCTGGGACTGGAGCTTTTGGGACTCCGCAAACGGAACACATTATCAGCCGCCTTCCGATGCAAACGAGCCGAACCACGCGATAGTTATTGCCGGCTGGGATGATTCTCAAGTTACTCAAGCGCCTACTAACGGCGCGTGGCTGTGCAAAAACAGTTGGGGTTCAACCTGGAACGGCGACGGTTACTTTTGGATTTCCTATTATGACAAGCATTGCGGAAAGCATCCTGAAATGGGCGCGGTTTCTTTCAAGAATGTTGAAAGGCAGTTCTATAATAATATTTATAACCATGATTACCATGGTTGGCGGGATACTTTTTCTTCCAACACTGCTTTAAATGTTTTCTATACAAGGGCAACCGAAAGCCTGGAAGCGGTCAGCTTTTATACCGTTTCAAACGAAGTTGAATATACGATAAAAATTTTTGATTCTTATGCTAACGGAATTCTTTCTGGCGAAGTTCTTTCTCAGACCGGAGCTTTTGAGCACGCAGGTTTTCATACCGTGGATTTAAATGAAGAAATTCCAATGATAAGCGGCGGGCAGTTTTGCGTTTTTCTTGAGCTGTCTCACGGGGGACAGGCATTTGACAGGACGTCAGAAATTCCGCTTTTGCTGTTTGAAGAGAAGCCCGGCCCGGAAATTAATTTTGAAAAATATTTGGTAACCCTCGGAAAGTCGCAGGCACAGGGAATTGTAGTTGAGTCTTCCGCGAATGGCGGAGAAAGTTTTTATTGGAACGGAATGAAATGGATAGATTTCACGAACATAAATTCTACAGCTAATTTCTGTATGAAAGGGCTGACGGTTCCGGTGCCGGAACCTCGAATCGTATTCAGTGTTCAGTATTCAGTATTCGGTTTGTTTTTAATTCTGCAAATTTGTTCCGGTCGTTTAAAAGCGTCCGGACAAATTAAATCAACTCTCGGAAAATGAAACAATTAGACGTCAGTTTGTGTTTTCAGGAAGCGTGGCGCGGGTTCAAAGGTTGGTGGATTCCGCTTTGCATTGTAGCTTCAGTAATTTTGTTCAGCCAGTCTTGGCTGCCGAAAAGGATTTTACGCGAAGAAATCTCCAAATTCGAGCCTTATCGGGAAGCCTATCACAATTTCAAATCAGAAGTTAAGCAAGACCCCATTAATGTAATTGAGATTTACTGGAATTACATTTATGAAAACATAGAAATAACTGACAGGCCGGAAACTCGCGAAGCTTTTCTCGTTATGCTTAAAAAAGGATTGATAATTTTAAGCGCATTGTTCATTGTTGCTTCGGTGTTAAATATTTTCATGGTAATTATCGCGAAAGCTTCCGTGCAGAAAAATAAAAGTGATGTCTCTTTAAAGAAGGATTTTTCACATAGCTTTGTTCTTGGATTGAGTTATGCTTTGCTCGCGATAATTAAGATAGCGCCTTTTTTCTTATGTATTTTGCCGGGAGTTTACCTTTATGTCAGGCTTTTTTATACCTGTTTTATAATTACCGAAGAATCAGCCAATCCGCTTGCGGCTATCCCAAAAAGCTGGCGAATGACAAGAGGCAACTTTTTTCCTGTCTTTTTGATTTTCCTGGTTCAACTTATGGTGCTTCTTTTTTCAATAGTAACAATTATAGGATTTATCCCCGGTAACTCTTTTAATTACACTTTGCGCGCGGCGTCGTATAAGCAGCTTAAAGGAGAGGAAGCGTGAAAGTGCGAAAGTGTGTGATTAATAGCATTGGACCGTAACCCGTAGTCGGTAGCCTGTAACCCGAAAAAAACAAAAAAATTCAAATCTCGCAGAAACCTATTGTCATGTCAACAATAAAGTGTCGGCAAAAATTGTAGCCGCCGATTGCTATCGGCGTTTCGGAATTAACCGATTTCGCCGGAAACGCGGCTAGCAAGCCGCGGCTACAACCGCGGCTACTTTAATTTTGATTTTTACGTTTTTTCATTGTTGACATGACACTATACTTTCTTGTCTTTTTCCTGTTCTTCTACGTCTTCCAGTTTGACACCGCCTACAAGTTGGCGGGCGCTTACCATCAAATCCGCGCGGACACGGTATTCTGTTGGACACAGAACCGGCGAGGGATTATTCTCGATATTGGCAAGGTCGCGTGACTATTTAATGTGCTCTTTGGCTTCAACAACCCGCGCTTTTTCTTCGGCGCTGCCGTTAGCGATCAGCTCCGCCGCCTTGTCGGCAATCAAGTCCTGCTGATACCCCAAAATAGACTTGATGGTTTTGACAGGATCTGTGTCAAGTAGTGAACTGTCCACTCATCCAACAAGCACTTCGGCCTTTACAAGGTTATCGAAACAATACTCATAGTCAAAAGGATGAACGATATGCGGCGCTTCCGGCAAGGTCGGCGGCCACTGGCCGTCAGAATTGTAAGAATTTGTGAGGTAGTACCATATTTTCCTGACAGTTTGTTCATCAAGTGAGTCGTAGATTTCGTGAAGTTTATTACGCACCAGGTCATGCCAAGTCCTGAGCAGGCGAGCCATGGGTGTATTTGCCCAGGTAGATGCACGGGCTCCGTGCCAGGCAGAATCGTCGTCGAAGTTCAACGGGTCGTCAAGCGCCGGCAGGTTGTTGCAAGCCCAGTCGTAAGTCACGAATCCGCCCAGTTCATTGACTGCTTCCACGAGCCGGATAAGTTTTTCTTTTGAGCCTGGAACCTTCTCGAAAGTGTTATCCGGCTTGTTCTCGTATTTCAGCCTGTGCCATCCGCTAGTGCCAACATACTCAATGTCATCGGCGTAAATTATGAGCGCGCCTTCAGGCATGTCTTCGGGCTGTTTGGAATACTTCTTGATCAGGTCAAGGTACATCTCAAAATCGTAGCCCGGTTGCACATGAAGAACCTTTCGCCCGGCTGCGCAATGCTGTCCGAACGCCAAAAGCAGCGCATAGTGTCGGGAGGCAGGCCCTCGATGTTTTTGAAGGGGTAATGAATTGCCATTTCATCGCCGGGCATGTCGTAATTGTAGCCGAAGTTATAGAACTTCACTTCGTCGGAATGTTCCAGCTCATAGATTTCGGGGCGCAGCGGTTTGCCGTCCTTTCCAAGAGACCGGCTGTAGGCTTCGAAATCACCGATGATATTTCTGTAGCCGCACGCGGCGACCTGTTCGCTAAATTTATTTCTTGCAATCTTCTGTAGCCGTTCTCGTTGAGGACGGTATATGAATCTGCCGACTTCAGCGAGGTCAGCTACAAAAAAGGTGAACAAAATTATGTTTTATAATGATAAATAAAAGAACCCACCACAAATTTCCATTGACCCCGTAATTACTGCTATTATTATAAATGTTTGTTTGAATTATGTCAATTTCATTGAAAACATGCATATAATTTTGTAAAATAAAAGTGGAAAAGTTCAAAAGTAGGAATGTCTTAAGTTCGGAAGGCGGGAAGGTCAATTTATTGTAAATTGCAAATTGTAAATTTTTAATTTAAGAACGGATATCAACTAACGTCAAATGTCCAACGTCCAATGTCTATCTTTAATCGCCTGTTTTTCAAAAAACCGTGCTATCGGAAAAAACGGTAAGATGCCCTGGTATTTCCCTGAAGATTTGAAGCGGTTCAAAAAAATTACCATGGGCCATACGCTTATTATGGGGCAGAAAACTTTTGAAACGATAGGCAAACCGCTTGAAGGAAGAAAAATAATTATTCTCTCGAGAAATAAAAAGCTTGCCGTGCCCGGTTGTGATGTTGCGGAAAGCTTTGAAAAGGCGCTAAAACTCGCTTATAAAACAGATGACAGTCCGATAGTTTGCGGGGGCAGCGGGGTTTATAAAACAGCCTTGCCATTTGTAAAAAGAATGTATTTAACTGAAATAAAGCGGGAGATTCCGGGCGACACTTTTTTCCCGGATTTTGACGAGTCGGAATGGAAAGAAACAGACCGGCAGGAAAAAGGGGAACTTGTTTTTAGAGTCTTGGATGAAAACCCCAAAAAAGTCGAAGGCTTGAAGGTCTGAAGGTCAAAATATCGAATAATAACATCCCCCTCAATCCCCCTTCTCTCTTCGGCGAGTCTTCGACAAAGGGGGACTAATTTCGAGTTTCTAATTTCAAATCACTACTGTCCCACAGAAATTTCACTGCCCACGGTACATACGGAAATACACTGAATTTTAAAATAATCAATGGCCTGTTTTCCGTGTAAATCCGCGTGTTCCGTGGGAAATTAAAGTTATAGAATAGCATATCAGCTTTCAATCGGCAATTCAAATTCTGCAAGCGCTGGGATTCTTTCCGCGATATTAATTAATCTTGTGCTTACCCTTTCAAAATTAGCGATAATATCCAGCACAAAAACCACTTGGTTAACATTTTCCTTATCGGGGTCAAAACCTTTCAGGCATCTTCCGGAAAGCCGTTTGGATAAAAGTTTGATCTTATCCTTAAATGCCAAAGCGAATTTAGCTTCTTCAGCGTTTCCGGTGTTTAGGCCGTTAAAAACGTGCTCGCACTGTTCATCAACCGCTTCAAACAATTCTTTGATATCATTCATAGCGTCTGGAGATAAAACAATTTTTTTATTATTTCTTCTTTCGGCAAGCTTCAACAATCCGACAGCTAAGTCTCCGATCTGTTCAGCGTCTTGAACAGCGTGCATAAGCACGGGAACAATTTCAGTTTCATTTTCCGTAAGCGGCATAGCTGTCAGCCTGGCGAGATAATTTGAAATTTTCTCCTGCAGGTCGTCAACAATTTCTTCGCGCCTCAAAATATCGTCTTCCCATTTCATACTGTTTTCTCTCAGGCATTTGTAAGAGTCTTCGACCATTTTAACGGCGCGGCGGGTCATGTAGGCAAGCTCCCTTGTTGCCTGGCCGATCGCCAGCGCTGGAGTATTAAGAAGATGAGGTTCAAGATACTGCAAAGCTTCTTGTTTCTCGCTTTTTAAAACGGGCACAATTTTCTTTGAGAGCCAGGCCAGAACCCCGGAGAACGGAAGTAAAATAATTACGCAAAGGACATTAAAAGTCGAGTGTGCCATAGCAATATGCCTTGTAATATTTACAGGCGGATTCGCGAAAACATTTCCTGAAGTGAACTTGTTTATAAAATAAAGAAACACAGGGATGCCTTTTACCGGAACATAAAAGAAAACCAGCATTACAGTGGTTCCGATAAGATTAAAAAGGGTGTGAACGAGAGCTGTTCTGCGCGCTGTGCGCGTGCCCCCTATTGCTGCGAGGTTTGCTGTAATTGTTGTGCCGATGTTGTCGCCGAGAACTATCGGAACAGCGGTGTAAAAGTTAAGCAAACCGCTTCCCGCGAGCGCCATTGTCAAACCAACAGTAGCCGAACTGCTTTGGACGACTACGGTAAGCGCGGCGCCGATAAAAACAGCCCATAAGACTGAAGATATAGGCATAAATCCGTTAACAGGCGTGCAGTCAAAACCATGGAAGAAAGACATGAAAGTAGGGCTTGTCCGCAATGGCTTTAACGTATCGCTCATCATCATCATTCCGAAGAAAAGAAGCCCGAATCCAAGCAGGACTTGTCCCCAGAACTTTGAAGTGGTTTTGCGGCTAACCATTTGAATAACCAGCCCGGCAATAATAGCCGGCAAAGCAAGCCGGGTCAGCTTAAAAGCGATGATCTGCGCTGTTATGGTTGTGCCGATGTTACTTCCGAAAACAATTCCGACAGCCTGGTTAAGCGAAAGCAGGCCCGCGTTCACAAAACCCACGACCATAACAGTGCAGGCGCTTGACGACTGAATAGCAGCTGTAACCCCCGCTCCGGCAAGAACGCCGATAACTTTATTTTTTGTAAAAAATTGAAGGACGCTTTTCATTTTCGCGCCGGCAACACGCTGCAATCCTTCTGACATAACTTTCATCCCGAAAATAAAGATTGCCAGCCCGCCGATAAGAGCGATTACAAGAGCTGTATGGTTTAGTCCCATCGCTGTGAACTGGATAGCACGGGTAAGAGAAGTTCCGTCCGAGCTTACTATTTCAGCGTTTATTTTGACGGGGCCAGTTTTTTTGCCCAGAGTGACATGAGTTTTAGCAACTCCCATTTCATCGGTCTTAACATGTGAATCAGACAGTTTTGCCTTTTTGCTTCCGCCCTCAACAGTGAAATAAACGTCAATGCCCTTTGCTGCCTTTCCGTCCGGCGTGAAAACTTTTATTTCGAGAGGGTCGTTACATGTGTGGTTGGCAAAAGTTTCTTGTTTATTATTGGCAATAGCAATACCGGAAATAATTCTGAAAGTCACGCTTTTTTCTTTCCCGTCTTCTTTGGTGAAATAGGCTTTAACGTAAATATCGCCGACAGTGTTTCCGACAGCCACTGGAACAAACGCCTTGCCGCCTTCGTCTGTTATAGCCCGGTTTCCTTTAAGGAAAAAGATGTTTGTGTTATTTCCTATAACGTCAAAATTGACGGTAACATTTGCCATGGGGTCCCTTGACCCTTTTCCGCCGAGAAGGCCTTTTTTGTGTTCACCGAGTACTTCTACAGTAAGCGGTTTGGGGAGTTGTGTCGAAGGAGCAACGCATTGAAGGTTGCCAGCGGTGATAATAATTTTGTCAGGCTTGTCGTCTGAATCCTTAGCGCAGCCGAACAAAATTAATAAAGAAAAAAATAAGACTGATAAAACTTTTTTATTCATAATAATTTCCTAAAATAAATTTCAAGTCATAAAATTATAAAACTAACCGCTGAATTATATCATTTTCAATAATCATTTGCAATCAAATTTAAAGTAAAACAGGACGTCTCGGCTGTTTATTCAATGCCAAACATATATTCGCATATCTCCATATTAACTTGCGCATAGTAAGCAGTCCGAGACGTCCTGCTTTACTTTGTCAAATTGTAGAATGTCATCCCCAGAGTTTTACCGAAGAGGGGAATCTCGGAAAGTTCAAGCCGCTCGTTAGCCTGGTGAAACAGACCTTTAGCGTCCTGCGAAAATCCTATTACGGGAATATTGTGTTCCAGGAGCTGCTTGCAGACAGTTGTCCCGCTGATGCCAAAATGGCTGGCTTCTTTTCCGGTAAGTTCTATAACTGCAGCTTCCGCCGCGCGAACAAGGGGGTTGTCATGCGATATCTCAAAAGGGTTCATTTGTGATTCGGTTTTAATTTCGTAAGAGTTGCACAGCTCTTTTTGTTTTACTTTTTCTGCAGTTTCTCTTAAAAGTTCAAGGATTTTATTTTCAGTGTGCTTCGGTGTGTACCTGATGTCTATTCGCAAAGAACAGGTTGCAGGTACAATATTAAAAGAGCTGCCCGCTTTGATGGCGCCGATATTGATCGATGTAGGTGAAAACAATTCTGTGTGGGCTTCATCCAAATAACCAATATTTTTTCCGAACAAGTTTTTTATCAGGTTTAAGAACTCATTAGCCGCCCAGACGGAATTCAGCCCAAGTTCCGGCGACGAACCGTGAGCCTGTTTTCCGTTAAAAATGACTTCGACATGAAAAAGCCCTTTTTCTCCGCGGGAGATTGAATAAATAGAAGCGCCGGTATCGGGAACTATTGCGTAATCAGCTTCCACGAGATTGTGTTCAAGCATATATTTTATGCCCATTTCCGAGCCGCATTCTTCATCGGCAACGGCGCCTACAAGCAGAGTTCCGGAAAACTTTTCTTCATGGTTCTTCAGAAAAGCCGCGAGCAAAAGAAGCGAAACAAGGGCTCCTTTGTTGTCAGTTGTTCCGCGGCCGTACATAAAACCGTCTTTGATGACAGGGTCAAACGGCTCAGTTTCCCAACCTTCACCAGCGGGGACGACATCTGTATGCGCGGGGATAAAAACAACAGGTTTGCATTTGCCGACTTTTGCTAAGAGGTTAGTTCTTCCGGGTTCCGCTTCGTGAAAAGTAGAAGCGATATCATATTTTTCCAGATATTTTTTTACGATTTCCGCCGCAAGATGCTCGTTGCCGGGCGGGTTGACGGTGTTTGCCCGGACAAGTTCAGCGAGAAGATCAATACCTTCATTTTCTTTTTCATCAAACCAGTTTGTAAGTTCGTTTTTCCAGTTCATTTTAGAAAGACTCCTTGTTTTTGATTATATTGTACTAAAAACCGAATAAAAATAAAAATAATAGAATTTCCTCGAACCGGATTTAGGAATCCCGCCGGCATTATGCTGTAGCCGGCCGCGGTGAGCTCGGTCTTTTCCGCGGTCAACGACTGCGGCTACAAAAATCCGTTAATTTGTTAATTTCTAATTCCGTATTTATCAAGCTGTAAATAGATAGTCGTCCCATAAAAACTGCTTTTTTGTAGTGCTCATGGGTCATTGGTTTATAAAGGTTCAATCAATGGAAATTTGTGCGGGTGCTCTTTTATTTATCATTATAATACATAATTTTGTTCAACCTTTTTTGCAGCTGACCTCGCTGAGGTCGGCAGATACATATACCGTCCTCACCGAGAACGGCTACAGAAGATACCAAGGAATAAATTTAGCGAACAGGTTGTAGCTGACCTCGCTGAGGTCGGCAGATGCATATACCGTCCTCATCGAGAACGGCTACAGAAGATACCAAGGAATAAATTTAGCGAACAGGTTGTAGCTGACCTCGCTGAGGTCGGCAGATGCATATACCGTCCTCATCGAGAACGGCTACAAATGTTTTGACAACAAAAAATTATACAAAAGAGTTTCATTAATTTTTGCTTAAATCTTAATTAATAATTGGAGAAGAAAATAGCTTCCCCCCCTAAAAAATCCATTGAGCCATTTTGGCCGATTGCGGCGAGTCACCCTTTGAAGGGGTGTCCCGATAGGGATGGGGGATGTATAAAGGCTTGGCGTATTACATTTATCGCCTTGCAATCGCCTCGAATTTGACTTTTTAATGGACGACTAGATAGATTTTGCTCTATAATATGTAAATATGGTATAATATATATGATTTAAGAAAATCGATTAAATTTATGAGCAAAATATTTTTACATATGCTTGTAATAGTTTTTATTACGCTTGTTTGCCGCAGAACGGGTTCACCGGAAAAGCCTGTTTCTTTATTCTGCTTCCGGCCTGCTTGTTGAAGATTACAAATAATATAGCCAATATTTTCGGGCAATTTGAATGGTTTGTTCCTCCGGTGGCATGGGAAGAAGGCACAAACTATGTTTTTCAGATTATTGACAAAATCCCAATAAACAAGTAAAATCTACGTCATTATGATAAGAAGGTATGAAATATGAAAAATGAACAGAAAAAACGGCGCAAAATTTTTGCTGCCGCAGGTGTTGCCGCTGCGTGTTTTGCTCAATTCAATTTTGCTGATATTGTTGTCAACGAAATTGTTTATAAAGACAGCGCTACTTATGACAGCGGAGATTGGGTAGAACTTTTTAACGGAAGCGATTCCGTTAAAGATATTAGCGGCTGGAAAATTGAAGATGATGGCGGAAATTCTTATACTATTCCTGCTTCCACATCCATTAACCCTTATGATTATCTTGTTGTTTACACCGATGTGAAATTTTCAACAGCTTATCCTTCGGTAACAAAAAAAGTCGGTCCGAGTGATATAAAGTTTGGAAAGCCTGACTCTGTAATTTTATATGACGAGTCTGACGACAAAAAAGATGATGTCAAATATGAGGTGGGGATTAATGGTTGGCCGGATGCTGATGGAAACGGCCATTCTATTGAGCTGCTTTATCCTTACGAAGACAATGACCAGCCATATTACTGGGGTGCAAGTTCAGCTCTCGGCGGGTCTCCCGCCGCTAAAAATCCCGGCGCTATTGGTATTCATGTTACTGAACATGACAGGTCTCCCGACGGGCCTAAAGATTACCAGCAGGTTGATATTTCAATTACCGTGAAAGATGCTTTTGCCACCCTTACTTCTGTTGTTATAAATGTAAGTTATAATGGTGGAAACTACTCCGGCTGGGAGATGACCCCTGGAGCAAACAACCAGTTCTATGCTACTCTTCCCCCAACCAATGAAGGAACAATTGTCCGTTATTATTTTGATTTCAAAAACGACGCGGGGCAGTCTGCCCAGCGCTTCTGGACGGGGACTAATGAACCTTACCTTTATGTTGTCGAAAATAATCCTGTCCTTTCCGGTATGGTTATTAATGAATTAATGTATAATTCTTCAAACATATGGATTCATAACTCTGCTACTTCGGGTTATGAATATGTGGAAGTCTATAATTACAATACCCAGGCTGTCGATGTAAGTATGTGGCAGTTTCATGACGACGCCAACAAATACAGGCTGCCTGATTCTCTTGTTGTTCCCGCTTTAGGTTATGTAGTTCTGGCTGATAAAACCCAGGCTGTGACTGACATTTACGGGCATATGCCGACAAATGCGTTGCTTATTTCTATTCCGGAATTAGGGCTTGCCAATGGCGGGGAAGAAATTAGCTGGCAGAACATGAACGGAGAACTCATTAACGAACTTGTTTATGACGACGACCCTCCATGGCCCGTGGAGCCTGACGGCGATGGACCTTCACTTGAACTTATCAGCTGGTTCAACGATAACAAACTTCCTCAAAACTGGTTGGCGTCCACAAATTTCGGTACGCCGGGAAGAGAAAACAGCGTTGTGCCGGAACCGGTGGAAATTTGGATTGTTGGATTATTGGAGCTTTGGATTATTGTAAAACGTCAAATTTCTGATTTCTAATGGCTAAAACTTTTAAAAGATTTTTTAAATTTACTTTCCTGCTTCTGATTATGGGAGCTTTCATAGCTTTGCTTATGAAACTCCAGTCCAACAATTTATCAGGCGCTTTTGAGTTGGAAGCTTCTGAACAGTGGATCATCAGGCAGGTACGCCCGGGGGAAATTGTCGCAAGGCATACACAGGGCAGGCGCGAAGCTGTGCAAGGCGTTAAAATCTATAGCTATCCTGATGATGATATCGTTACGGTAGATTTGCTTTCAAACCTGGTTGAAGGCACTTATGTTCGCTCAGGCACGCCTGTTCTTGAAATTAGTTCTATAAGCGACCAGTCGAAAGAAAAACTGCTTGAAGCAAGAGTTAAAAGGCTCGAGGAACAATTGAAGCTTCATTTCGATGGTGAGTTTCAGGCAAAACAGAAAGAAGCAGAGGCGGAACTCGCCCTTGCGGAAACCAATCTCGCTTCTTTCCTGCCGATTATAAAAAAACGAAGGAAACTTGCCGATAAAGGTATCTTGTCTCTTGATGAACTTCACTTTTCAGAAGATGAATACAACGAAAGGAAACAGGCAGTCGAAGTAGCAAAAGCCGCTTTGAGAATTCGTATGTCTCAAATCGCCCCGGGCGTTGTCGCGGTGGCGCAGGCGGAGCTTGAAGAAGCAATGCAGGAGCTTGGGCTTGTTAAACTGCGCCTTGCCGACAATAAACTTATTACTCCAATAGAAGGAAGAATAACACGAGCGAGCGGAGACCCCTCGCTGCTCCTTCGCATTATTAACGAAAACGCCCTTTACGCGAGAGTTGGCCTGCCCCTTACTTACGTTGATAAAATTAAGGTTGGTGATGATGTAAAACTCATTTTCAATGGTAGCGCCGAGTTTGTTATCACTTCCGCTGTGGAAAAAATTGTTGTTCAATCAGTGCCTATGCTCGGACGGTCGGTTTTGCATGTTCTTGTTCCGGTTAATAACAGGAAAGACGATGTAAGAGTTTCGATGACCGGTCATGCTATTTTCAGTTCTATCAGTGTTAATCCTTTTGACCTTGTATGGAACAGATTTAAATATTTATTCGGTGAAAGAAACAGATAAATCAGTAATCAGTGAACACTGAAAAGTTTTCCTGACACTTGAAACCTGGCAAATTATGGCCAAAGAAAAATACGGAAGATATGAACTGAAATACTTTTTGCCTATGAACCGGGCAAAAGAGCTTATTAATCAGGTAGAAATGCATATTCAACCAGACCCCCACGCGGAAATATGCGAGGGTCTGCCAAAATACTGCATTCAGTCGGTTTATTTGGACACCGAAGACTTAAAGCTGTATTACGAGAAAATTGACGGCTTGAGAGACAGAAGAAAATTCAGAATCAGGGCTTACTGCAGGCCGGATACCGATACTCCCGTCTTCTTTGAAATTAAATACAGGTACAATCGCCAGGTTATGAAAGACAGGGCGATGTTTTCTCTTGATGATACTCTTTGCCTGCTGGAAAATGAAAAACGGCTCGATGAAATGGATCTGCCCCTCCATGTCAGAAAACCTACTGAAAGGTTTTGCCATTATTTTAATTTGATGAATTTAACGCCTATTGTAACTGTAAAATACGACAGGATCCCTTTTATTGGAAAAATTGATAAACAGGTGAGGCTTACTGTTGATACTAATTTAATGTTCATTGACCACCGGGGAAACAGAAGGCTGTTTGAACCTAATGTTGAAGAAGCGGTTCCGCTGCCGGGCGCTATCCTCGAAATGAAATTTGATAAACTGATGCCTGAATGGATGCGGGGAATCTTAAGAAGCTTCGACATAAGGCAGCAGTCTATTTCAAAATACGCTTATTGCGTCGAAGGCGCTGTCTTTAATAAATATGAACAAATTGTAGCTTGAAAAGTTTTAACTAAAAGGGTATTATAGAATTGTATGCAAATTTATTTGCCCCGTTTCAAAGGGGGCAAATTTTATCCAACTACCGAAAATTGAACTATGCCGGAAACTGATGCTGAATTCCTTCAATGGGCTGCTTATAACATAGCGCCGACTACCTGGATTGATATCCTTCTGAATTTTCTTATCGCGGTTATTTACGGCTTTTTTGTCTCCATAATTTACCGCCATTGCAGAGGACTCCATGCCAACCGCTCTTTCATTCAAACACTTTACATGCTGACGCTTATCATTACTCTCATTATGATGGTTATTTTAAGCGTTAGAGGCACAGCCGCTGTTGCTGTTGCTTTCGGTCTCATGGGCGCGCTTTCTATTATCCGCTTCCGTACCGTTGTTAAAGATAACAGGGACACCGCGTTTGTTTTCCTTGCTGTTGGCGTCGGCATGGCTTCCGGCACAGGAAAATGGTGGGTTGGGTTTATTGGTCTCGCTGTTATTGGTTTGATTTTGATCTTGCTTGATAACGCTCCGTGGAGAAGCACCAGAAGCCGCATTATTATTAAAATGACTTTCCGGCCGAGCGAGATAGGCGCTGAAAGCGTTTCAAGAAAAATCGCTAATATCCTAGCCCAGCTCGGAAGCAAACAGCAAATGATGCATATCAGAACTATCAGGCTCGGGGAAATGATTGAAGCAACTTACGCCCTAAACCTGTTTCCAAATATTGAACCGAATTTTGTTGTTCAGGAGTTGCTTGGTATTACAGGCGTTGACAGCGTGAATGTGTTTAATCCTGACGAGCTCCAGGAACCGTAATTCCCCCTTTTCTAAAGGGGGGAGAGGGATTGCAATTTGCATAAACCTGTTACGCTAAATCCCACAAACAAATTGAATTTTCAGTAAAATTCAATTTTATCTACGGACTACGGATTACGGGCCACGCATCACGGTTTTCAGCCAAACGCTTTCCCATACAGCTCCATCACTTTAGCAAAATTCTTGTCTGCATCGAAAACTTTCTTGCCGTGCTCTTTTGCTTTTCCTTCCATCTCTTTTCGCAGATCAGGTTTAGTGAGGGCTAGCTCCAGTTTGTCCGCAAATTCTTTTACATTAAACGGCTTAACCAAAAATCCTGTTTCGCCGTCTATTATTTCTTCGCCCGGACCATCTATATCAAAAGAAACTATAACTTTTCCCGCCATTGCCGCTTCGCCGCAAAGCCTCGAAAAATGTGACTCCGTAAACGGAGCTGCTAATACGTCTAACTGCGTTATTACTTCATGGACATTTGTAACTTCTCCTGTAAAAGTTACTTCTTCTTCAATATTCTCCCGCTTAACAATTAAATTCAGCAAATCAAAATAGGGGAGACGACCAACATAATTTTTAATTTTTGATTTTTGATTTTCGAGGGGCATTTCTGCGAAAGGCCCTATTAAATACGCGTGAAATTTTATTCCACGTTGCTTTAAAATCCCTAATGACTCAAGCAAATAATGAACCCCTTTGGCTTTCGTAAACCTGCCAAGATAACCGATGGAGGGTAATTGGTTATTAGTAATCGGTAATCGGTAATCGGTTCCTGAAACCTGACACCCGACACCTGACACCTGTTCTATAAAATCATAAACAACAACTACATTTTCATTACCCAGGACTTTCCATTTTTTTGCTTCTGACTCAAGCATGAAAACAAAATAATCTCCCCATTTCAGAGTTTTCTTAATAATAATATTTTTGCGGAAACCTGTGTAACCAGCATGAACACATTCCAAAATATTTACTATGACAGGACACTCCTGTTCGTATGCCGCGCGTAAAATTCCAGGAACAACCACTGAATTGATGTGAATCAAATCAGGATTAATTTCTTTAAAAATTTTCTTTGCTGTAAAATATGAACGGATTTGCCCCCACAACATTTTTATAACAAGATGAGGATGTCTGAACCCGTAAAACCCGTCGGAAATATGAAGAAAAGGGCATGCGGCGGTGTCTATAATAACTTTAAATCTATGCTGCTCAAAAAGGTCGGAAGCGGAGCTTCTTCGAATGCACCAGACTACCGGCTTATATTTTTGGGTATCGAGCCGCAGCAGAAACTTCAGCAGGAGCTGGGGAGCTCCGCCCATTCCGCTTCCATGATGCACAAACAAAACTCTTTTTCTATTCTCCGACATAAAAATGTAGCCGCGGCTTGCCGCCGCGAACATAGCACAAAGCACAAATTACAATCCTATTTTAATATAATTTTAACGCAATGTCAATAAATCATATTTGACATACATAAGTTAAAAAGTTATAATTTATTCTAAAGTCAGAAAATATAATACCTGTTAAACCTGTCAATATTAATACCATGAGCAAAAACCCTTCATCGAATTAGTTGTCAAAATACTTTTAGCCAAAGAAAAAAGTCCCGAAGCGGACACAAGCGAATTAGAAATCAAATAGATGAATTAGTTTACGAGCTTTACGAACTGACCGAGGACGAAATAAAAATAATAGAAAATTTAACAGCATTTCAAACGACAAAAAAAGTTGAATGCAAACGACAAAAAATGTCGACAGAAAAAAAAGAGGCTGGTTACTCAATTAATTCCGGAAAGATAAATTCAGAAAAATATGGGAAAAGTATAACGGAAAAGCAAACGGCGTTTATACACTTATTGTGAATTGCGGCAAGTTTTGGCAAGTACCGGCAAGCGAGAAAAATTTACATTTTTTTTATAACAATGGCCGGTTTCGGCATTAGAGAATCATTGAACTTTTTGTATTCAAAAAATTACCGGATTTATTTATTTTTAGACGAGTCTGATTTTTTTGATGGCAAAAATAAAAATTGTAATAAACTTAATGTATCAATCACAAATTTTGTCGAATGGAAACGGCATTTTTTGTTGATTGATTAAAACTTTGTGGACATTGTGTTCTTTGTGCGAAGAAAAAAATGGTCGGAGTGAGAGGATTTGAACCTCCGGCTTCTACGTCCCGAACGTAGCGCTCTGGCCAGGCTGAGCTACACTCCGATCTTTATTTTGTGAATTTTATGATTTAGTGATTTTAATCAATAATTCCATCACTCCAATACTCCATCAATCCATCAAGAATATTATACTCAAAGAATAAATAAATTTCAACTGTCCTTTTAATTATTTTGTTATAAAAACAATATAATTAGTTGACCCTTAAAAAATCCATTGACCCTTAACATCCCCCTTAATCCCCCTTCAAAGGGGGAGACGCCGCAATCGGCCAAAATTGGCTTTGCTGCATTGTTAAAGGATTTCCGAAATCAAAGATTTCGGTGACATTTTTAACAGTCCGAGAACCGGCATCCGCCAGTCATGCGTCCTGTTTTACATTTTTTTGCAAAGTTTTCGCGAAGAACGCCTAAAACCTTGCAATATTTTTTACACTTTTCATAAGCCAATGTCCCTTGAATACTACAAAAAAGCAGTTTTTAAGGGACGACTAATTAGTGTTGGAATTACTGATAATCTTCAGCGATAAATTTTGCGAGTTTCCAGTCAAGAGGCGAGGTCAACTTGATATTTTCCAAATTCCCTTCGATAATCTTAACTTTTTTTTCCGCCAACTCGAAAATTTGAGCGTCGTCGGTTATAGTTTCAAAATCTAATTTAGAATTTATAGTTTTTTCAAAAGCATCAAAAAATTCCCTGAATTTAAAAGATTGAGGTGTTGCGGCTGCCCATAAAGAGTTTCTGTCTATAGTTCTTTTCACAAAAAAGTCTGTGCCGGATTCCTTAATTGTTGACGAGACAGGTGAGCAGACAACTGAGCCGCCGAATGATTCAGCAGCTTCAACAGACTTGAAAAATGCTTCATCAGAAACAAAAGGCCGTGCAGCATCATGAATAGAAACTATTTTACAGTTTTTTTTAACTGCCTGTAAAGCGTTCCAGACAGATTCTACCCTTGTACTTCCCCCGCGGACCACTTTAGCGATTTTTTTCAGATCGTACTTTTTAATAATTTCATGTATTTTTCTTTCAATTTCTTCAGAAACCGACAAAATAATTTCATCAACAATTTCCAGCTTCGAAATTCTGTCAATCGTCAATGCGATAACAGGTTTGCCGGCGAGCTCCGCGAGGAGTTTGTTGAAGCCCATCCGGTTAGAAGTTCCCGCAGCAGGAATTATTACGGTTGTGGTTGGCATTTTGATAGTCAGATAAAATTTGATTCTGTCTTGCTGAATCAAATTTATTTTTTTCTTTTTATAATATATGATTTTAGCTAACAATCAAACGTAAATTAGTGAAATTCGTGGCTGATTTTAAAGATCGAAATTCATTTGGTTTTCATTTAGTTCAGGAGCTTCGGCTTCTTCAGTAATATTCGGCAAAACAACAAAACTGCTTTTTGATTTAATCAGTGAAGTGACTGTGTTTTTGTCAGTTTCAGAATAAAATGAAATTGGAGCAAATCCTAAACTGAAATGTTTGTGAATATTTGAAACTTCTTTAGCGAAAGCTTCATGCGTTTGGGATTCGCTCTTTTCCAGCAGAATAGTATCGTAAGGAGGAATAAAAGACTCGATATTTTCCGGCTGCAAAGGAAGAAAGCCAAAAAGTTCCGGGAACAAACTTTGATCAATAGTAGCCAGCCTTTTTCCGCAAGTGTTTGAATCATCTATTGAAGTCAGCATAGAGAGGCCGAAAGGCTCGGAAGCCTGCTGCAGCCCGTATTGGATAGAACTGAGCAGTACACGCGTGCACGCGGCGCTCTCGTTATTCTCGAACAGCCCCGACCCGGTAAGGATAGAGACAGCTTCTTTCAGGCCGATAATTTCGACGGCCGCTGAATGGTTTTCAGGGAGAGCTTCTTTACTGGTTCTATCGAAAACACAGAATTGTTTGTGAGCCTGAACCGAAAGGTCAAGAGACCTGTAAATTTCTTCTATCACCCCGTCAAGGTCGTGCTGCCTCGCCCTGTAAACAGACTGCGGCATATTAAGGGAAATTTTTTGAGAAACTACTTTTGTAATCGCGGTATCCGACCATGAAACTTTCCAGCCTTTGTTTGAGATTTCAGAGAAAATTTCCGCGAATTTATTGATATCTCTCGGAAAATTATAAAAACCGATCATAACTTCCGGAACCGGCTCGCAATCTGAAAGCAAAGTTTTCAAATTTCCTGACAGGCAAGCGGGAAATAGAAGTGCTATTTTGACGTTATTCGCGAAAAAACTCGAATAATCACAAACTTCATTTAAGAAATAAGCCAGGTCATTAATCGAGCCTGGTTTTTCAAAAACGAAATTAATTTTTGAAAGTTTGCTTCCGATTAAAAATTTAAGATTAAGTATCCACAGTTCGCGAAGTTTTTCCAACTGAAAATCTTTTTTAGATAAAACAACTGATTTTTCATGGATAGAAAAAGGGTGTTCCAGCCCTGAGATATTAATAATTCCGCGCCTGTGCGCCATGGCAACGTTTTCCGAGAACATATGGGAGAGAGTATATGGCGCGGAAATCTGTTTGCCCAGGGCTTCATTTAAATTATCTGCCTTGTTAGATTCTAAAATAAATTCCAGGTCGGAGAAAGGAATAGTAACAGAAGAACTTTGCCGCAAGGCGCCTGTATATCCGCGTGTAAGGAGTTCGTTATCGGTTAAAGCCCGGATTAATGTAGTAGTAACATGCCTTAAATCTGAAGAAAGGAGTTTTTCTTCGACAGCCCTGGCAATATTTTCCGCGCCGTCCTTTCCGATATTTGCTTCTTTTTCCAGCGCGTGGACAATTTTCGAGCGGTCCCACGAGTTGCTTCTTTGGCCGTGGCTTGATGTAACCTGGAAAAGAATATCAGCATCGATAAGCGAGGATTGCACGGGTTTTAAAACGGTGCACAAAGATCTGTTTTGTTCGCGGGAGAACCTGAAAGAAGCGTAAGCGTCAGCAACACCATTATAATTAGTGCTTTTCAGGACATGTTCAACGGCTTCCGCGATGTTTTTGGTTTCAAGGGGAGCATTAGAGAATTTTTTTGAAAGGTGCAGAGCAACAGCTTCGGCGAGTTCCCTGGCATAAAAGTCATCGGTAATATCACACGATTCCGCGGCTGCAACGATGCTTTGTTTCAGCCTTTCAATATTAAATGGAACAAGCCTTCCATCACGCTTTTTTACATGGGAGAGATGCATGGAGAGTCAAAGGTCAAAAGGTCAAAGGTTGAAAGGTCAATTATGTCAATTTCAATTATTTCTCCGAAAAGCTCTGCGCTTCATTAACAAATTCAGTAACGTCTTTAAACTCCCTGTAAACAGAAGCGAACCTGACATAAGCGACTCCGTCAATTTCTTTTAACTTTGCCACAATCATTTTACCTATTTCTTTTGCGGGAACTTCCCTTGCATGCTCTTGCTCGAAATGGTGTAGAATAGATTCAACGATATCTTCAAGAGTGCCAATACTGACAGGGCGTTTATGGCATGCGCGCCGCAGGCCGTTAATGATCTTTTCTTTGCTGAAGTCTTCTCGGCTTCCGTCTTGTTTTATGACCTGAAGAGGCGCTTCAATCGTTTCATATGTAGTAAATCTGTAGGCACAGCCAAGGCATTCACGCCTTCGGCGGATAGCTCTCCCGCTGTGCGCGCTCCGGGAATCTACAACCTTATCATCGGAATATCCACATGAAGGACAAATCATGATATTAAAAGGTTTCAGGTTTCAGGTGTCGGGCGTCAGTAATCCATTAAACCAACAGACCAACAATCCAATCTATATACATTATAAGAAAAGAGTAATTTTTAGTCAACTTTTAAATAATTTGGCGATTTGGTATAATATTGGAATGGAGTAATGGAGTGTTGGAGTACTAACACCTGACACCTGGAACAATGTTAAACGTTAATTATAAAAATATTGTTAATTCTATTTCGCAGCTAACTGACCGTGATGTGGAAGTTGTTGCCGTGACTAAGAACCGTTCAATCGGAGAAATACGCGAAGTGATTTCCGCTGGCGCGCGAATTTTAGGCGAGAACAGAATAGAAGAGGCATTTGAGAAATTTATTGAACGAGGGCTAAAAGCCGAGTTTCCGGAAGTCCAGGTTCATATGATCGGCCACTTGCAGTCTAAAAAAGTTAAAAAAGCTATGGAAATCTTTGATTGTGTTCAGTCTCTTGATTCTAAAAAATTAGCGGGGAAACTCAATGCCGCGTGCGGAGAGGCCGGGAAAACTATTGATGTTTTAATCGAGGTAAACGTCAGCGGCGAAGAGCAAAAATATGGCGTTGCTCCTGGAGATGTTGAAGAACTGGTTGAAGAATTAAAATTGCTGAAAAATGTCCGGTTAAAAGGACTTATGGCAATGGCGCCGTTTACTTTTGATAAAGAAATTCAGCGTGAAACTTTTCGCGGGCTGCGCAAATTGTCGGATAAATTAAGTGAAAAATTCGGCAGTGATTATTTTCAGGTTTTGTCTATGGGTATGTCTAACGATTATCAAGTTGCCGTTGAAGAAGGAGCGAATATGGTGAGGATTGGGACAGCGATATTCGAAGATTGAAAAGTGTGAAAGTTGAATAATTGCAAAGGCGCTAGACTAGGAAAAATTGTATATAATCCCAAGTTAAATAAAAAAATTACAATTAATACGAACCCTGTAGGGGTTCTTTTATCGTAGCCCAGGGCAACGCCCTGGGTGGAAGTGAAAAAATTGATTGTTCCCTGTAAGGGAACTTTAAAACTATGGGAATAGCCATTAACACTGTGGTTCCCCTTCAGGGAACATATTTGTTATTATATAATTCCCAGGGCGTTGCCCTGGGTTATGATAAACTTGCCTTTCAGGCAAAATTAAGTATGTAAAAACATATTTCCTATTTTTAAAATCTTATTCTAGTCTAGTGCCTTGCAAATTGCAAATTGCAAATCAAAATTCAAAAATATAAAATTTCCCCTCACTGTTTTTCAAGCATTTTGAATGCAAAGGAATCATCAGCTGCTCTTTCAGTTTTTACAACAAACCTTTTTGTGCGTTTGCCTGTGATGATGTCAGTATCTTGTTTGGAAAACATCCCCCGCCCTTCGTGCCCCCTCTCTCCCCGAGGGAATACTCGGGATCTTCGACAAGAGGGGAATTTACCGATTACCGATTATCCTCTTTCGGCGGATGCTTCGCACAGATTTTCTCCCATTCTTTAAGAATAATGATTGGTATTTCTGGGTTTGTACCGGGACCTATTTCGAACTGCGCAATTATTCCGCCTTTCGGATCATAAAAATTTTTGGCGATTTTTTTTACAGCGTCCTTTGCTATTTGCGGATCAGTAGCCGGCAAAACATGCTGCCTGTCAATTTCTCCCCAAAAAGTTATTTTGCCTTTTGCTTTTTTTGCTATTACTTCCATGTCCATGCAAAAAATCTGGGAGTTGATTGCATCTATTCCTATTTCAATTAAATCATCATAAATTTCTGTGATGTTACCATCCGAATGCATGAAGAAAAATTTTCCGTTTTGGTGTGCAATGTCTGCGTATTCTTTATACATAGGCTTAAAAAGTTCACGCCAAAGTGGTGGAGGAATAAGTAGTTGGTTTTGCGATCCCCAATCATCCATAATAAATATTCCATCAACATCTGTAGAAACCCAAAACTCTACCTCTTTCAGATAAAATTGATGAATAATATTAAGAAGTTTTTTTGCATTTTCTTCTATCATAATATCCATCATCGCATTTTCTGTTCCACGCAAAAATTGATAACGTTCCCAAGGTCGTGGCAAACAATTTGCGAGAATAAATTTATCTGATTTCGCACAACCCTCATTAACTTTTTTTCTTGCTTCTTCAACATTATTTAGAAGAAGTTCATAAGGTGGATTTACTGATTCATAATCCTCAATATTTTGGATTATAGGTTCTTTTATTTCTCCAATAATTCCTTCGTGAATATTTTCAAATACGCAGCCCCATTCGTCTATGTATTGACCCATAGCGTAAGCATCTCCGAGACGTTTAGATGAATTGTTATAAACATCTGGCGGAAACCCGAAATCAGAAGGATAATCTTCACGGATTTTGTTTATTACATTAGGATATTCATTTTCTGCCCAAGGCAAAACCCAAACATCTCTCGGCATCCGTTCAGGATTATCGAAAGTCAAACATTTTTTAACTATTTCTCTTGAAGTCATAACAGTGTAGGTGTCAGGTGTCAGGAATTTAAATTATAAATTTATCCCGATGTATTTTTGATCGGGATTAATTTTCTCTAAAGGTATCCCAAATACTTTTAATAATTAATTTACTTTTTAATTTTTTTAAAGTCAATTTTTTCGCTGGATTTATTGTTACAGTTTTTTCCGAAGAAGGGGACAGACAGAAAAAATTATCTGATAATGTTGCATCAATATTTATTAATTCCAGCCAGAGCCACAAGGCAGGTTTTTTTGATTTCAGTTTTATAGAAAAAGTATTTTCTCCAGTTTTCTTGATTTTGGTTTTGATTTCCGGGTTGACAATTTCAATATACTTCGGTTTCACAAAGCTCGCGAAGTTTTCTGAAACAATTTTACTGTTAATTTTAAGATTTACAAAAAATAAGAAATCATCTTCAGGGCATTTATCAGAAATAATTTTTTTGAAGTTAATTTTCTTAACAAGTTTGCTTTTATTGGATTTGATTTCTGTGTCAAACTTTCCTGAATCAAGCAAATCTCCATTGGCATTATATGCCAGCCACTCAACTTTTCCTTTTTGATTTTTGAGAGCATCGCTTGAAACGTGTATTTCCATGGTTTTCTTTTCGGAATTCTCAAGAACAGAAAGCAAAATAGGCGCGTAAAAGTTTTTTGCCATGTAATGCAACGCTTTCCATCTGCCTTCGTAATCTATTGAAGCCCAGCTTGCAACAGGCCAGCAGTCGTTAAGCTGCCAGTAAAGAGCTCCGCGGCATCTGTCCATATTTCTCCGCCAGTGCTCTATTGCGTATTTAATGGAAAGTCCCTGCTGAATTTGCGAAAGCCAAAGTGTGTTATAAAACCCCACAGGCATTCTGTACCAGCTTAACATATAATCTATAATTAAGCTGTTCGCAGTTCCGGCTCGCTGGTGATGTTCCATGATTCTGCTTGTAACATTTCTGTCCTGCGGCAAAGTGAAAGTGTCTGTAGTTTTAGGTTCAGTGAAACTTTGAAACCCGAACTCCGAACAGAATCGGTGAAAAGATGTTCGATAAAATTCAAATAGTTTCCGACCGTGCCAAACGTCCCACATGTGTTCATCGCCTGAAGTAGGATCGCTTATATAATGTGCGTAATCTTTCGGATAAGTTTCTTTAAGCGATGACATAGGGCTTGACGGCCAATAAGATTTTTTTCGGCCTGGGTCGAATTTATTTACAAGCTGTTGCATTTTTTTTACAAACAAAGCTTCGAACTGTTTGATGGTCATTTTCGGCCAACCGCCATTGCCAACATAACCACACATAATAATTTCGTTGTTTCCGCACCATAAAGCGAGGCAAGCTCTGTTTCGTAATTTTCTTATTATATCTTCAAGTTCCGCGTCAACGTTTTTTGCGAACTTTTCTTCATGGTATGGATATGGCGAACAAGCAAACATAAAATCCTGCCAAACGCATAGCCCAATTTCATCACAAATATCGTAAAAAGCATCGCGCTCGTAAATTCCTCCGCCCCAAACACGAATCATGTTCATATTTGCTGATTTTGCGTCGGTTAGTAATCGCCTGTAATCATCTTTTGTAGTTCTGGAATAAACTGCATCTTCTGGTATCCAGTTTGCTCCTTTGGCATAAAAAGGTTTTCCGTTAGCTACAAACTCGAAAGATTCTCCCCATTTGTCTTTTTCTCTTTTTAACTCTAATGTCCGTAACCCTATTTTAAATTCTTTAGTGTCAAGAAGATTCGTTTGTGATGAATTTTTATCTGTTTTGTTAATTGTAAAGGCCTGACCTCGCAGAAATATTTTGATGTCATAAAGTGGTTGGTTGCCCATTCCGGCCGGCCACCAAAGTTTTGGATTTTTGATTTGAAATTTAACTGTTTCTTTAGATTTTTTTATCGGAATAATTTCTGATTTTATTTTTTTATCTTTATAAAAGATAGAAACTTCTGCAGAATGCCCGCCTCTTTTGCCATCGATTTCTAACGAAATATTCAAATCTACTTTGTTTTTTGTATGTTTTTGCTGAACAAGCACATCTTTTATTTTTGCGGTGTTCCATGAAACAATTTCTATATCTTGCCAAATGCCGCAAGTAACAAGCTGTGGCCCCCAATCCCATCCGGAATTACATTGCATTTTTCTGATAAAACATTTCCCCGGATGACCTAGAAAAGTTATTTTCGATTTTCCGTGTTTGTCCATGTATTTAATTGCCGAACCAAAAACAATTTTAATATTATTTTCGCCCGTTTTCAGAAACTTTTTTATATCAAATTCCCAACTGCGAAACATGTTGTCGGTGTAACCTATTTTCTTGCCATTTATATAAATGGTTGCAATGGTGTCTAATCCATGACATTTCAGAAAAACATTTTCTTTTTTTAAAATGTCGCTTTTAATATTAAAAATTCTGGAATAAACCCAATCAGTTTCGCCGATCCACATTAAGTCAAGTTCATTATCACGATAAAAAGGGTCTTCGATCTTTTTCGCGTTCAATAAATCTTGGTGAATAGTTCCGGGCACAGTGGCCGGAATAAATTCATCCGTTCCTTTTTTACATACCTTCCATTCGCTTCCATTTAAAGATAAAAAATTCATAAAAAAATTAGATTATTGGTTTACTAGTATTTTGAACTTCCTAACACCTGACACCCGACACCTGACATCACTTTCCATTACTCCAGTTCGAGAATTATATCTACCGGAAAATTCGTGGATTGTACTATTTCCTGCATGATTTTGTCAAGCATTTTGTTGTTATCTGCAGTTAATAAAATTTCTTTGACAGCTTAATTTGATTTTTTGCTTTTACATATTTTACATCCGGATTATTATGATATTTTTTTACAAGTTCAGGAAACTTTTTTCCGAGTGCTTTTAATTTGTAAGCTTCTTTTTCCGGAAGAAGGCCATCATATACATAATTCCCCCAAGGATTCAAGTTATTTATATTATTTGTCACCTTAATTCCCGGACCCACCATTTCAATATAAGCGGATAGGCCTTCGTGCGAGGGGATGTCCTTTATAAGCCAGTTTAGCCATCCAACGGCACAGTCTTTGGTTTCTTCCATCAAAGTTTCTGTCCATCTTAACTGGTCTTTTTCGGTGTTTCCAGCATAATCTCCTTTTCCGCCGTGCCAGCCTGTTTCGGAATGAACCACCGGCAGAGGTTTTTCCACATTTGCATGAATATACCGAAGCATAGTTTCCAAGTGCCGAAGCTGTCTTTTAAAAGTTTTCTCATTTTTCGAAAGATTGTCGTACCATTCAGTTGTAAAAGCCGGGATGTAAAGCGGATAAGTGTGCACGCCGATGAAATCTACAAATTTAGAAATTTCCTGGAAATCTACCGCGGCATAACCATAAGGGCCTCCCCACCCCGCTGGAGCTAAATTTCTAACTAATGGAAAAAAACAGATAACTAAATCAATAGAAACCAAATGATTAGTGACGTTTGCCCTGATTGTTTTGCAAAGCGTTTTCATCTTTTCAGTATATTGGTGTTTGCGGAAAAGCTGCCAATCATAAAGCGCCTGGCTGCCTTCTTCGTTCAGCGAATCAAGATACCAAAATTCAGGCTTTTTGTTTCTGACTTTATCAAAAGAAGAGTCATGGTGAAGCGCGTTTCTGTATTTGTTCCATATTTTATCTTTCCAGCCTTTTTTGATTTTCATGTTCCAGGCTTTGGCAACATTTTTGTCATCTCCGTATTTGTTTTTAAGCCAGTTTTCCCAGTCTTTTTTATCACCGCGATAACCTATTAACGAAACTGCTTCAGCATCTAATTCCCAGCAGAAAATAGCTTCTTCGTCTTTATATTTTTTTGACACTAATTTTTTTAAACAGAATCATTTAGTAACCCCAGCATACCCGAAACTCTCCGGGCACAGCGCGGGGCAGGCAGTCGATATTAAAATTTAATTCTTTAAAATAATCGTCCTGCAATAAAAGTTAATTATTCTGTTACTAGCGGAATTTCAACAATAGTTCTTGCCGGGACTTTTAAGATCATTTTCATTTTTTTCGGATGTGGGATTTTTTTTGAAAAATCATTTTCTCTGAAATCCAATTTAATTTCTTTGTCTTTTTTTGTTGTGTTAAAATGCAAAAGTTTGTCGTCAAAAATTGTCGATAAAATATTGTCAGCTTTTCCGTCAACATGTTTCGCGTTCCATTCAGGATGACCAACTTTTTCTCCTGCTGATTCACATAGTTTTCCAACAAGTTCCGCTAACTGTTCTTTAGAAAGATTTTTTGGACTTATAGTAAAAACAATTCCTTTTTGTTAAGTTTTTCTGCTTTCAAATAATAGCCCTGATTGTTAATTTAATGTTACATCAATCTCGTGTTCAGCGTTATCAATTGGCAATGGTTTTGTGAAGTCAAAGTCCTTGCCGTCAACGAGCATACTTTTAACATCCCCCCTCCGCTTCCTGTCCACCCCCTTCAAAGGGGGACAATCTCCAGGCCTGGCGTCCACCCCCTTCAAAGGGGAACTATTATTAATTGTAACATTATATTTTGTTCCCCGGAATTCTCGGGAAATTTTTACTTCTTTCCAATCACTCGGTAAACACGGTTTTATTACAATTCCTTCATAAGTTCTGCGAAGCCCTATCATATTTTCAACAACCGCCGGAACTAACCAAGAAGCCGAGCCGGTAGTCCAAATGTGTTCGCTCATTCCCGGCGCGTAATCGTGGTCGGGACCGTAATATCCGTTCGCGAAAACATTCGGTTGATTTGCGATGGGACGGTTCGGGTTTGCAGGATGAATGTCTTCCCAGACTTTCAGCGCGGCGTCCGCATCGCCGCGTTCGAGAAAAGCGAGCATATAAAACGCGTTGCCGTGAGAATAAACGCTGCCGTTTTCACAGATTCCGGGGCGTAAATAACTCAGCCGACCGACATTTGGCGTTGGTTTTGTGTAAGTAGGCCAGTTGAGCGATAATCCCCATCCGGAGTCGAGATATTTATAGACGGCTTTATTTGCGGCTTCCCATTTTTCATCATCACATATTTTACCGAGCTGCGCCCAGCTTTGCATATTGAGGAAAATTTTTCCTTCTTCATTTTTGCTTGAACCGATAGGATTGCCGTCATCGTCCAAAGCGCATAAATACCATTCACCGTCCCATGCGAATTTATTAATATTATCAGCCATTTCTTTATGCCATTTTTGCATAAGTGCCGCGTCATCATTTTTTTCGAGAAATTCCGCAAGTTCTTTCATAATCAACGCGCATTTACAAAAAGCCATAGAGAGCCAGACCGTTTCGCCTTTTCCCTTTCTGCAAACGCCTGTGAGCGAGTCATTCCAGTCGCCGAAAAACGCGAGACAAAGTCCATGTTCACCGCGATCTTCGTGAAGGCGAATCATAATTTGCATTAAATGCTGATAAACGGTCGCTTCACCTTCATCAAAATAGGGGATGATTTCGTTAAGAAAATCAAAATCACCTGTTTCTTTGATGTATTCGGTTATCGCGGAAATATTCCACGAGGCGCAGTCGGCGTATCGCAGAGGGTCAACCGGATTCCAACCTCTGAGCGCGAAACCGTCATTGTATTGATGCGCGAGCGCTTCGCGGAGATTTTTCTTTGCGAGCGCGGTGTCCCAATACAAAACGCCTTGGCTCATTTGCACAATGTCGCGATAACCTTTATAGCCCCAGCGGCACCAAGTTGCGAGATAATGCGCCTGCTGCACCGCCCAATCATTTAGCATATTGTTGATTGTTTTGCATGGCGTATCGGCCTGGATTTTTTTAGATTTTTCTTTGCGGTCTTTTTTTAGCTTTTCAAAGATTGAGCAATCTTTAAGTGAGCCGCTTAAGTATTTTTCTTTAAAAGATTTAATTGTGTCAAGATTTTCGCACGCGCCGACGATAAATCTTATTTCAAAATCTTTGTCTGCTGATGTGGAAAAATCAAATTGCAGTCCGCCATTAGTTTTTATTACCGAAGCAAAACTGTTTGAGCATTTTCCTTTTTCGAGCGCGATAGGGGAGTCAGTATGTTTGTGCAAACCGATGAACGCGTCATAACCGGCGTCCCAAGCAACCGGTTTTTTATTTGAAGTAATGAATCCGTTATGGAGCGGGAAATCAATTTCTTCAAATTTTTGCGCGTCGCCGCGAACAAAAATTCCATCAATTTCAGGATAGAATTTCGCGAGGCGGTAAATCGGTCCGCCATAAGTGTCAACTCCTTGAATAGGCATTTCGAGCAAGGAGAACAGACTCAAATTTCTATTTTCCGAAGTTTCGATTTTAACGTCCCAGATTTCAACGGGGTCATTTCCGAGGGGAACGAAAATTCGCCACACTGCTTTAATTTTGTCGGTAACATTTTCGATAATTTGATAATTTAATCCCTGCGTGCATTTGAACGATTCGTATTTCTTGAAGACGGGATTTACGCCT
>Ga0190283_1000175_pt1 | contig 34455 bp, 34 predicted proteins | sample 48691801_MG_FD_161669 | JGI IMG/M metagenome (GOLD analysis project Ga0190283, IMG submission 161669) | Hydrothermal vent microbial mat bacterial communities from Southern Trench, Guaymas Basin, Mexico - 4869-18-0-1_MG | ecosystem: Environmental > Aquatic > Marine > Hydrothermal vents >...
TATTTCCGGCTTCAGCCTCCACCTCGATCTCCTCTTCATCTGCCAGCCCGAAGAAAGACAGGGTCTTTTTAAAAAATCCACTCATTTATCCTCCCAAAATCGATTGACCTAATTAAAAATATTTGAGCCGACCCTTATCATCGTGGCCCCCTCTTCTATCGCTACTTGAAAATCATTACTCATCCCCATTGATAATTCTGATAGGCCCAACCCGGCAAAAGAGCGGGACATCTCTTCCCTTAAAAGCCTTAAGCCCCTGAATATCTTTCTTATATGCTTCATATCATCAGTATAAGGCGCCATCGTCATAAAACCTTTTATCTCGATATTTTTGATATCCAGTGAATCACTGATAAAAGAACCCACCTGATCCATGCCCAACCCATATTTAGCCTGTTCACCGGAAATATTTACTTCTATCAGGACTTTTTGTATCTTATTTATTTTTTTAGCTTCTTTTCCAACTTTTTCCAATGTTTTAAGACTGTCTATGGAATGAATATATTTAACAAGCGGAACTACCATTTTTGCTTTCCTGGTCTGCAGATGCCCTATAAAGTGCCATCTTGAATCCCCTGATATGGCTTTTTTCTTATTCACCAGTTCATCTGACCTGTTTTCACCAAAATCATTTATTCCTAATTTATGCACCATGGCAACCCCTTTAGGACCAACATATTTAGTTGCGGCTATTATGGTTATGTCTTCCGGACTCCTCCCGGAATTGCTGCAAGCATCCTCTATATCCTTCTTAAGGGAGGAAATGTTTTCCCTGTACTTTAAAAAGCTGTCATTTTCTTTTTCTTCAGTCAAAAAGTTCATCGTGATCATATTTCTTTCCGTATCCGGACCATTGTATCAGCGGATCATTGCGATCGCCGCCTGACGTCCGGCATCTTTCTCCTTTCTATAGGAGAAAAATCCATTACCGCAACCGGTACACTGCCTGACATCGAATATATTATCTTCCTGTATACCAAAATCTTTTAAGTGAATCAAGTTTAACTTAATAATATCAAGAAAAAGATCTTTGCCGTTTTTAAAATAATAATCCTCTCCATTAAATTTTCCCTTGAAGCGGTCTACAAGCATGCTGTCTACCTTATAGCAGCAATTCCTTATGCTTGGCCCAAAAAAAACAAGGATATTTTCAGGAGATGAATTAAAGTGTTCTTTAAATCTAAACAGGGTTTTTCCCAACACTCCCTTAAGCGTTCCCTTCCAACCTGCATGCACAACACCTACAGCTTTTTCTTTTATATCTGCTATGATGATCAGATTACAATCAGCGCCTAATACCATAATGGGTATATTGCTCTTATCTGTTATCAGGCTGTCAGCCTCAATGGAAATATTTCCATCTTTGTGTCCAGTATCTCTATCTACATAAAGAACATTATCTCCATGGACCTGGAGTGCAGAATAGATGCATTCAGGTTCCGGGCCCAATAACTTATTGATGATCATTCGCCGGTTTTTGAGAACCGATTTATGATCATCGCCTACATGATACGCAAGATTGAGTGAATCGAAAGGTTTGCGGCTGGATCCTCCATCCCTTGTAGTAAAACCACAAAATAAATTATTTTGATCGCAAACAGGGTGGCTGAAGATATTGATCCCCCTGACTAATATCTTCTCAATATATAACATAAACAGTAAACTTTATTTTTTATCTTTTCTTAGAAAAGTAGGGACATCAAGGTAATCATCATCTATTGATCCAAAATCATCATCCGGGAATCTATCGAGTTTGGCTTCTTCTTTATCTTCCAATATCTCTTTTTCAAATATATCAAGTTTTTTATTGATATCTGTTTTTTCTCCAGTTTTTTCTTCTTTGCCAGAGCGCGAAATCTTATCTTTTGTAGATGAAAAGCCGGTTGCGATTATCGTTACCTTGATCTTATCATTCATTGCTTCATCTATTACCGAACCAAAGATAATATTGGCATCCGGACTGGAGGCATTCCTGATTATTTCGGCTGCCTCATTTATTTCAAATAATTTCAAGTCAGGGCCGCCGGAAATGTTTAAGAGTATTCCTGTGGCGCCATCGATCGATTCTTCTATCAGAGGGCTGTTTATTGCATTTTGAGCTGCTTTTATGGCTCTATTGTCTCCTGAAGCGATTCCCTCGCCAAGAAGTGCATTTCCTGCATCCTGTATTATTGATTTAACATCTGCAAAATCAAGATTTATAAGACCCGGCAAAGTTATTAAGTCTGTTACTCCCCTGACCCCGGCTTTTAAAACATTGTCAGCCAGCTTAAACGCATTGAGAAGAGTGGTATTATCATCAGCTATTTCAAGCAGCTTATCATTCGGTATGATTATAAGGGTGTCTACCAGGGGTCTTATGATTTTTATACCTTCCTCTGCCTGGGCCATTCTTTTCCGTCCTTCAAAAGCAAATGGTTTTGTGACAACGGCAACAGTAAGACATCCGGACTCCCTGGCCGCTTTAGCTATTACAGGGGCAGCTCCGGTACCGGTTCCCCCGCCTTCTCCAAGGGCGATAAAAATCATGTCTGCATCTTTGACCGTTTCCTTTATCTCATCAAGAGACTTCTCTGCAGCCATTTTTCCGATTTCTGGATTTGATCCGGCGCCAAGTCCCGTCTCACCGACCAATACTTTCCGATCCGCATTAGACATCATCAAAGCCTGCGCATCAGTATTGATGGCAACAAATTCACATCCTGTCAAATTGTCCTCCATCATCCTGTTTATTGCATTGCTGCCGCCTCCTCCAACGCCCAGTACTCTTATAACGGCATAATAGCTTTTATCAAAATCCAAAGTCACCTTAATACCCCCTGTATTAATTTTTTAAAATTTTTGAAATGAAACTCCTAAATCTATCTAAAAATCCGCCACTCTCAATACCTTCCTCATGTTTCTCAAGTTCTGTAAAATTTTCCAGCTGATAAGCATATTTTAAAAGTCCCACACCCGTAGAATAAATAGGATTATTTATGACCTCAGCCGGTCCTTCGACTTCATGGGGAAGACCAAGGCGGACAGGCAGATCAAAGATCGAAGAAGTAAGGGCCTTTAGTCCCTTCAGCTGTGATGTTCCTCCAGTAATAACAACTCCGCATGGTGCAGAATGCATGAATCCATATTCTTCAATTTTTTCTTTTATCAACATCATCATCTCGCGGGCCCTTGAATTTACAATATTGTATAATCTAATATTTAAGGTAGTCTTATTACGGTTGATCTTGATCTCATCCATATTGACCTTGCTTAGGTTTTCATAGAAATTATAATCCACATTCGCATATTTCTTCTTGATATCTTCAGCTTTTGGAAATGTTATATTCAATCCGATCGAAATATCATTAGTTATCAGATTCCCGCCGACGGGCAGACAATATGTAAAGATCATTTTTTTATCCCTATATAATGCAACATCTGTGGTTCCCCCGCCAATATCAAGAAGTATAACGCCACTATCCTTTTCTTCAGGGGTCAAAACAGCTTCACTGGAAGCCAGTGCTTCCAATATAATATCCTGTACTTCTATCTTTGAATTCTTTATGCTGTTTATAATATTACTTATCTGGGAAGACGATCCATAAACCGCTAAGAGCTCAACAGCAAGTTTTCTGGCCGATAGTCCTACAGGGTCTATGATACCCTTTTCATCGTCTATTACAAACTGTTTTATAAGTGTATGGACTATTTCATTGGAGGAGGATATGTTTACCTTGTTTGCCTGGGTCAAAAGCCTGTCTACATCGATTTTTCTTATCAGATGATTGGGAGAATTTATGCTTGTCTCGCTCCAATTATTAATAAAAGAAATATGCTTTCCCGTTATTCCGATAAATGCCTTATCGATAAAAGTTTTTGTTGACCTCTCTGCCGAATCGACTGATTTTAAGATTGATTTGGTTGCCTCATTTATGTCTATGATCAGGCCCTTTTTCATGCCCCTGCATTCTGAAATACCATATCCTTTTATTTTGAAGGTATTATTTCCCCCAAAACTACCTATGAGGGTGATGACTTTCGTGGTTCCAATATCTATGCCCACCATATACTCATCATTGACTGCCAAAAAGACCTCCGACTATTCTTTTACCACCGGGTTTTCAGGGTTCCTTAAATCTATTATATTATATTTTGTTTCCTGTTTTAACAATAGTTTTAATACTTCAATTTTCTTTATTATTTCATTACTATCACCAAATATTACTTTTTCATTATTGTATGTCATAAAAAAAATATCACCCGCAATATTTTCTTCAATACCGGCTTCTTTTATAAGCATCCTTACCTCTTCGTCCATTGTATTGTATATGCCTCCGATGCTGAGTATGTTTTTGGCAGCAATAACTTCTCCGGGGTCCAGCTTATAGCCAAACGCATCCCTTACCAGTATAAGATCTCCATAACTTTTAAGATCTTCTGTGCTGATTTTTTCCAGTATCAGACCTTCATCATCTAAAAGATAGTAATCATTTCTATAGCTGGCAATAAGTGCGGGATTTCTTTCCTGGATCATTATAACTATGCTGTCAGGAAATATCTTCCTGAGTTCCACTGATCTCACCCAGACCAGGCCCGACCCAAGAGAGTCTTCAATATCTTTTTTATTTACCTCAAAAATATTGGTCCCGGGGATATCCCTGGTAAATTTGCTCAGGCTATCTTCATCATAATGGGTATTTCCTTCAATGGTTAATGATTTGATCTTAAAGTAGCGGCTATTGTAAAAATAATCCAGACCCCAGACAGCAACAATAAGAAAACAGACCGCCAATAAAATCCTCACCGCCAGCCAAAATCTTCGTACTAATATCTTTCTTCTTCTGACCTTTATGAGGTTTTCAACTTTTTTTTGTTTTCCCACGGATTAAATCTTTAATTTGGCACTATCCAGTATTATTTCTACAAGCAAGTCAAAACTGATCCCTGCTGCATCAGCAGCCATGGGCACAAGACTTGTAGATGTCATCCCCGGCATTGTATTTATCTCCAGAACATATGGAGTACCTGCGCTGTCAAGAATAAAATCAACCCTTGAGATGCCGCTGCACCCCAGGATCTTATGACAGTTCATCGAGATCTCCCTTATATTTTCTGCTGCCTTTTTATCTATGTCTGCAGGTATGATATATTCCGTAAGATCACTTTTATATTTGGAATCAAAATCAAAAAATCCACTTTTGGGTTTTATTTCAATGATCGGAAGCACCTCGGGATCTGATCCTATTATTCCCACAGTCAGCTCCCGCCCCCTTATATATTTTTCAAGGAGTATTCTTTTGTCATATCTGGCCGCTTCCTTGATTCCATCCTCCAATTGGGACCCGTCATATACAGTCACGATCCCTATTGTAGAACCCTCAGAATTCGGCTTGACCACAAGGGGATAGCCTGTTTTTGCCTCTATATCTTCTTTTAAACTGTGAAGCTCCGGCATTGGCCCCTTAAGGTCAAACTCGATAAATGGCGGAGTTGGAATGTTTTCCATGATAAAGATTTTTTTAGAAAGTATCTTATCAAGCACCACCGCACTGGAAAGAACACCCGAACCAGTATATGGTATTTTTAGCAATTCAAGCATTCCCTGGACGGTGCCATCCTCTCCATATCTTCCGTGGAGGGCCAAAAAAGCAATATCGATCGATCTAACTTTTTCCATCAGATCATCTTTTACATCAATAAAATCCGTATTATATCCAGATCTTTTCAAGGACTCGAAAATATTTATTCCAGTCTTTAAAGATATCTCTCTTTCGGAAGACAAACCCCCCGCAAGGACACCTATTTTTTTATTTTTCTGTTCCCTTATCCCGATTTTTAAAAACCGGCCGGCCAGCTCACCCATATTCAAAATCCTATCATCTTGACTTCATAATCAAGTTTAATATCGAATTTTTCCTTTACTCTGTCTTTCATTATCCTTGAAAGGACCACAATATCTTCACTTGTCGCGTTCCTGGAATTCTCAATAAAATTAGCATGCTTGTTTGATACTTTTGCTCCTCCATAATAAAAACCTTTCAGACCGCATTCATCTATCATGGAACCTGCAGACTTTTTTGCTCCTGGCGGATTTTTAAAAAAACAGCCACAGGTTTTTGCACCAGTCGGCTGCAATATCTTTCTCTTCACCGCATCCCTGTGTATTACCGATAGAATATTTTCAGTCTTATCCTTCCTGGCTCTCAGAATAAGCTCTGTTATAGCGATAAGGCCCTCTAGTCTGAAATACCTATAGCCGTACTCTATATTTGCTGAGTCTATCTCATCATAGACTATTTTATCATTATATTTAAAAATTGCTTTTAGGGTAATGATATAATCACAGATCCCCCGTGGCCCGGTTCCGCTATTTCCGGATACCGCACCTCCTATCGTACCCGGTATGCCTGCCAGAGGTGAAAGATCATATCCCTGTTTTGCCGCTTTCACTACCAGGGTCCGGGTACTGCACGCTCCGCCCGCATAGATAATACCACCATCTTTAAAACCGCAATGATCAAAACTTTTTCCAAGCTTCACTATTACGGTCCCGAATGCTCCATCTGGGAAAACTGTATTGGTGCCTGAGCCCAGAATGACATAATCCACACTATTTGAATCCAGCAGCTCCAGGATAAAGACCAATCCTTCTATTGAGTCTGCCCTGATCAATGCGGCCGCTTTCCCGCCTGTCCCCAATGAATTAAGCCCGGACACAGCATAGTCGGGGACCATTTTTCCTGACCCTGATCTATCGATTCTTTCTCTAATTTCTAAATAGTTCATCTGAAACCCGGGTTATGTCGCCCGCTCCCATTAGCAAAACTATGTCGCCCTGCCTCATTTTAATATTAAGGTACTCAGCAATATCAGAAAGGCCCGGTATATACACGATTTTACCGGAAAACCCATTTTCAATAAGGCTGTCTACGAGGACTTTTCCATTTATGCCCGGAATAGGTTGTTCCCCGGACCCATAAACATCAGTTATTATAAGTATATCGGCTTCATCAAAACAAAAGCTGAACTCGTTTTTAAGATGTGCCAGCCTGGAATACCTGTGCGGCTGAAATACTGTTATTATTCTTTCCATCTTTTCTTCTGAAGCAGCTTCAAGGGTGGCCCTCACTTCAGAAGGGTGATGTGCGTAATCGTCAAAAACTATTGCACCCTTTTTTTCACCTCTTTTTTCAAACCTTCTTTTAACCCCGGCAAAATACTTCAATACCTCCGCGGCTTTCGCAGGGTCGAGCCCAATTGCATGGCAGACACAGAAAGCAGCCAGGCTGTTTTTTATATTATGAAGCCCTGGAACATTCAGGTGAACCCTGAAGATCCCATGCCCAACACCCAGGTCATAGCAGGACCCAAGACTGGAATACTTTATATTAGAAGCTGTGATATCATTATCTTTATCCAGTCCAAAAGTAATTATATTTTTTTTTCCCATATCCTTGATCCGGCTTTTATCTATCTCATCACCATTTATTATTATCCATCCGTCTTCCCTTGTGTTTGAGATAAATTTGAAAAAGCTTTTTTCCAGTTCATCCATATCCTTATAATAATCAAAATGGTCCTCTTCTATATTCGTCACAACACTTATGAATGGATCATATTTCAAAAAGGAACCATCGCTTTCACAGGCCTCTGCTATCACAAAATCACTTTTGCCATAAATAGCATTAGAGCCCAGCTCATTCAATTCACCTCCAACGATAATAGTAGGGTCCATATCCAGGCCCCTGAGCATCATAGAGACCATGGAAGTGGTGGTGGTCTTTCCATGTGTCCCCGCAATAGCTATGCCTTTGCTTTTATTAAGTATCCACGATAATATGTCTGCCCTGCTGCGGACAGGGATGTTTTTTGATTTTGCTTCCAGTATTTCAATATTGCTTTCTGGTATGGCAGCTGAGTAGACCACTATATCGGCATCAGCGACATTTGTGGCATCATGGCCCATATATATCTTTATTCCTTCCTTTTCCAGGGAAGTGGTGTAGCGGGATTCCTTTATATCCGATCCAGCCACTGTGTGTCCCATGCCATTGAGGACAAGAGCGATCGCACTCATCCCGGCTCCTCCGATACCGACCAGGAAATAATTTGTATATTTATCAAGATCATTGTCAAGTACCAATATTTTCCTCCATAAGTCTGCCGGTAATTATTTTAAGACTTTCCTCCCCGGAATCAGGGATGGAGATACTCCTCATTTTTAAATATCTTTCCATACCATTTTTAAGAAGGTTCTTTATTATATCAGAAAGGGTCCTAACTGAAAGTTTGTTTTCCCTGAGAAGCACAGCTTTCCCCATATCCGCAATATATTTTGCATTGTAGAACTGGTGATCCTCTATAGCGTCCGGATACGGTATCAATACTGAAGGAATACCTGTGGCCGCAGTCTCAAATACAGTGTTTGCACCGGCTCTTGCTATTATCAGGTCAGCTATACTGTAGACCCGATCCATTTGATCAATATATGCTTTAACCCTGAAGATAAGATCATCATCCCCCCTTATTTTGCTTTCCACTTTCCGGCTGATATCAGCATAATACCTGCTGCCGGAAATAAGCAAGATCTGAATTCTGTTATCCCCGGCGAATTCCCCGTAGAGTCCGGCAACAGTATTATTGATCTTCTCAGCTCCCAGGCTTCCCCCAAAAGCTATGATTGTAAATCTATCCTTATCAAGACCCCATTTCCCGTATGGAGACACCGATCTCCTGTATTCCCTGACCGCACGGCGCACTGGATTTCCCGAAAATACAATTGATCCCTCTTTTGCCTTCAGGTATTTTTTAGTTTCCTTGAAACTGATAAATACGTATTTAGCTTTTGATGAAAAAAACTTATTCGATCTTCCAGGGATATAATTCTGCTCATGTATTGAAAAATCAATTTTTCTTACCATTGCCGCCAGAAAGACAGGCGCACAGACATAACCTCCCATACCAAGTATTACAGTTATCTTTTTTTTCCTCAATATCTTTAAAGCTTTAATAAAACCGGGTATCATGGCAAATATAAAACCGGCATAACCGGAAAGTTTTTTTAATGCAGACCCGCTTATTATAAGTCCGCGGGCCCTTACTTTGTAGAAATCTACACCCATGGCAGGTATCAGCTTATCCCCCATACCTTTCTCGGAACCGATAAAGCTCAATGCCGAGCCAGGATATTTTTCCTGAAGGTATTCTATGACCGCCATTGCAGGATAAAGGTGCCCCCCTGTTCCGCCTCCGGCTATAAGTATGCTTTTTTTTATCTTCTTGCTATCTTCCATTGCCTACTTTCCTGTTTATATCTTTTTTTATTCTTCTTACAAGCAGGTTCTGTCTGGAAATATTAAGAAGGATGCCCACACTTACCATGCTCAATAAAAGCGATGAGCCCCCAAAGCTTATAAATGGCAGGGTGAGTCCGGTAACAGGGATCAACCCTATGACTACTGCGATGTTTATTGCCGCCGGTACGGTTATAAGGCTCGTAAATCCCACAGCAAGCACTCTGCCATAATAATCATTTGTTTTTAAGCATATTCTGATGCCAAAAAATGCAAAGAGCAAAAACAATACCACAATAAGCATTGTCCCTATTAAGCCAAGCTCCTCTCCTATGATAGCAAAAATAAAATCAGTCTGCGCCTCAGGCAGATAGGAATACTTCTGTACACTATTTCCAAGACCAAGTCCCAGGATATTCCCTGATCCAAGCGCTATAAGCGATTGGTTGATCTGAAAATTAAATCCACCGCTCTCAGCGCTTCCATTGAAAAAAGCCAGTAGCCTTTCTCTCCTATAATCCTCAAGAAACATATATCCGGTAGTTACCAGGGCCCCGATAAATCCAAGGCTGATCATATGTTTTAACTTCACTTCTCCAACATACATCATTATAAAGATTATAAGCCATATGACTATAACAGTGCTCAGGTCAGGTTCTAAAAAAATAAGGATGGTCACAAGGCAAAGTACAAAAAATGATGGCCACAATATCCTCTTTATGACAGGATTTTCAATATAGCGTTTGCCAAGATGATCGGAAAAGAAAAACACAAGAGCCAGTTTAGCGAATTCGGATGGCTGGGGGCTAAAAAACCATAGGTCAAGCCATCTTTTTGCCCCACCGGATTCTATGCTGAAACCAGGTATGAGGACAAGTGCGAGCATTCCTATGACTATAAGTATAAAAATATTTGAAAACCTGCGGTACTTTTTATAATCTATTCTTGAGGCGATCAGAAAACAGGGAAAAGATATTAACCACCATGTGACCTGTTTCCTGATGAACCAGTATGGATCGTTGAAATATCTTTCCCCTACCGGTATTGATGCGCTGGATATCATCACTATTCCTATTATAGATAGAATAAGCGTGATTATGAACAGAAAATAATACTCAAGACCGATGCTGAATATCCTGTGTCTTTTGACCTGTTTTTCCATCATATTTTCCCGTATGACGACACCAGTTTTTTAAACCTTTCCCCCCGGTCCTTATAGTCTCTAAACATATCCATACTCGCACATGCAGGTGAAAGCAAAAGCACCCCGCCCGGTTTGGTTATCTTAAATGAGAGCTCCACTGCTTCTTCGAGACTACCTGACAGATATATTTTGTAATTGCCTGAAAGCGGATCCAAAAGTCCCTTTATCTTTGATGCTGCCTGCCCTATTAAAATAAGATCATTTACCCTTGATTCGATTATATCTGCAAGCATCAAGAAATCCATGTCCTTGTCTTTGCCTCCCAGTATCAGGGTCACCTCTTTTCCGAAATCCTGCAGTGCAGCAATGGTCGAGTCTGGATTTGTTGATTTTGAATCATTAAAACACCTGATCCCCGAAAGTACTCCAAGATATTCAATGCGGTGGCCCGGGACCTTATAATCCTTTACCGATCTTTCAATGGACCCCGGGGAGACACCTGCCAGTAGCGCCGGGATCATGGAAGCTATAATATTTGAAATATTATGCCTGCCCCTGAGCATACTTCCGCCTATATCGATACTTCCTGCATGTCCTTCGAAATCAAAGAATATGCTGCTTCCATCATACCGGAAATCATGTTCCGGACAACTTTTGAGACCAAACCTGATCATCTGAGGATGTTCTCTGTCTTTTTCAAGATCACGGATATTTCTTTTAATATACGGATCATCTATATTGATAACCGCAATATCATCGCTTCCCTGGTTAGAAAATAGATTAAACTTCAACCTTCCGTAATCACTAAGGCTGCCATGACGATCCAGATGATCGCTTGTTATATTCAGGAGTACACCAATGTGAGGCTTAATTGTCTTTGTCCTCTCTAATTGAAAACTGCTGACTTCTATTACACGCATGATATCATCATCCAGAACCGGTCTGCCATGGGATATCTTAAGCGTATCGAGCAGGGGAAAACCAATATTGCCGCATGCCATGGAAGGAATCTTTGAATCAGAAAATATTTTATTTATAAGATTTACCACGGTAGTCTTACCATTCGTACCAGTCACTGCAATAGTATTTTTCTTCTGTTTTATGCCCATAAGCGACCAGGCAAGCTCAAGCTCATCCCATATGGGAATATCTCTTTTAAAAGCCTCCTTAAACAAAGCTATATTGCCGGGTATTCCCGGACTGGAGATGATCAGTTTAATGCCCTTCAGTAATGAGATATCATCATTGGTGCCGCTGTCGATCATTATTTCAAGATATCTGCTGCAGTTTTTTATCCCCGGAGGACCATTCTTCAGTATCCTCTTATATATATCTTCCCTGTCCAGATCTATATTATTATCTACAGCCAATACCCTGCCGCCAAATCCCATAAGTACGGAAGCTGCGGAGATCCCTGTCATTCCCAGACCGATGATAAGTGTTTTTTTGTCCTTGAAAAAGGTATTAGGATCTATCACTATTTAACCTCTCAGGTAACAGTCCTCATATGGAAACCCTATCCGGGAGCTGGGCTCAGATCCAGTTCCTGGGTAGGCTCCTTTCAAACTAATCTATGAATTTTAAATAATATATAAAAAATCCAAGTGCCGAAAAAATAGCACACACAAGCCAGAAACGTATTATCACTTTGATCTCCGGCCATCCCAATAATTCAAAGTGATGATGGATGGGGGCCATCTTAAAGACCCTGCGCTTTGATGTCTTGAACCATAACACCTGGATAATAACCGATATGGTCTCTATCACAAATAATCCAGCTATGATTATAAGCAGGATCTCCTGCTTGAGTACGATGGCTATAGCTGCTATAAGTCCTCCCAGCCCAAACGACCCTGTATCACCCATAAATATCTCTGCAGGAGCAGTGTTCCACCAGAGAAAGCCTATGCAGGCAGCAAGAGTGCTTGCACCTATCACTGCAACATCAATTCCATATGAGACATCGAGTATGGTCCATTCCAGGAATGCAATAAAACAAAAAGTCGCCAGCACAATGGAAGAGCTGCCGGCAGCCAGGCCATCGAGCCCGTCAGTAAGGTTAACTGCATTGGTCGTTGAGAGGACTATAAAAACAACAATTACATAATACCAATTTCCAAGTTCGAAATTTATATTTGTAAAAGGGATACTTATATATGTCGCGATATCAAGGACATATTTTGAAAACAAGACAAAGTATATGCATATTATTACCAGAAGAAATATTTTTACCCACCCCCTTAGTCCAAGTGAGCGCTGCCTTTTAAGGGCCATATAATCATCAATAAAACCTACAATGCTGCATAAGAGAAGTATTGAGGCTATAAAGATGCCTTCCATGCTATAGTCATCATGACGGTAATATTTTAGAAGACTGACTATTGCAAATGCTGCAGTGGAAGAAAGTACAAAGATGACACCACCCATAGTAGGCGTTCCCGCTTTTGTGGAATGGCTTTTCGGGCCGTCCATCCTTATTTTCTCACCGATGTATCTCTTTTTTTGAAAACCGATAAATAAAGGAGTCAATAAAAGGGAAATAAACCCCCCTATCGTAAGCGATAGAAATATCCAGTTCATTATTTATTACTCCTTCTTTGTTAAAAGCTTCGTTTAACGGGCCGGTTATTTAAAAGTTCCTGCAGCCTGTTTATATATACGAGATTATTTCTTCCATCTTATTTGCCCTTGAGCCCTTTATCAATACAATATCCCGGGGCTTGATAAGACCTTTCAAGCTAGCCCGGAATCCTTCCTTCTCCTGAAAGTAATAACACTGCCGGCCATCAGGATCGGCCCGGTTGTCCTTGAACCCCCTGTATATGTTTTTTGCCAGTTTACCTAATGCTATTAAAACGTCAATATCTTTTCTGATCAGATATTTTCCAATATCATAATGAAGCTCTTCCGAACGGTCCCCCAGTTCCAGCATATCACCAAGTATGGCCACGCAACGCCTATTATTCTTCTCTCCTATAAGACAAAGCGTATCTATAGCTTTTCTCATCGAAAGCGGACTGGCATTGTAGCAATCATTTAAAAGGGTTATATCACCTGAATCTATTATTTCCATCCTGTATTTCTCTATGGCCGCACTCTCAATGCCGCTCTTTATCTTCCCGGGACTCACGCCAAGATAGTCGCATATTCCAGCTGCAAGACAGCTATTATATATATTATGATATCCAGGAAGATTTAGCTTTACCGAGATTTTTTTATGATTACTTTTAAAAAAATCAAAGCTAAACCTTCCCCACTCATCCGGAGCCAGGTCTATAAAATTATAATCAAGTCCATTATTGCGGCCAAATTCAATAATATCGGCCCTTATATTATCCTTAATATAAGGAGTCATCCTATCGTCTGCGTTAAGAAATAGTTTTCCTCCATTTTTGTATATGACACTGGCGATCTCCGCTTTGGCCATAGCGATCTCTTTAATATCTGTAAAAAACTCAAGATGCGAATTTCCTATAGCAGTTATAGCGCCGATGCTTACATTGCATATATCAGCCAGAGGGCCCACCTGGTTCTTGCCTCTCATTCCCAGTTCTGCTATGAAAAAATCTGTATTTTTTCCTATATTTAACATCGCTGCGGCTATACCTACCTCAGTATTATGATTTTTAGGTGTATGTACCACATCAAAGTCCTGGGATAATATGCTTACTATGATATCCCTTGCCGTGGTTTTACCTACACTGCCTGTTATGGCGATAACCACAGGATCAAATCTCATCATGGAACACCTGGCAAGCTCCTGATAGAAGACCAGCGCATCATCTGTCTCCAGTACCAATTCTGTGAATTTCTTTTTATTTTCATATTTCTTCAAGGTCTTCTGTATTTTTCCTTTATGTCTCCGGCTATACACAAAACCACCTGCACCGGCCCTGACTGCATCTTCGATAAAATCATGGCCGTCAAAGTTTTCCCCCTCTATTGGAATAAAGAAATCGCCCGCCGAAAGTGTCCTGGTATCTGTTGATATGCACTTGATAAAGCTACCCGCATCACCACTGATCATTGCCGCTCCAGTACCCCTGACAACCATATCAATTTTAATTTTTTCCTTTATTCTCATTTCTCCAACTCTTCACTATTTCAGGATCATACAGGTGTATTCTTCTACCGTTCTCAAACTCCTGGTAGTCTTCATGTCCTTTTCCAGCTACCAGAACAATATCTGATTCCCCGGCCATATCCATTGCATGGTGGATAGCTTCTTTTCTATCTAAAATAGTCATATAGTCTTTAGAACCCTCTTCTTTCAGGCCTTCCTCTACCATTGCGATTATATCCTCAGGTCTCTCGGACCTGGGATTATCTGAAGTTATGATAGTGAAATCTGCAATCCTTGCAGAAACCGCACCCATTAATTTCCTCTTTTTTCTATCCCTGTCTCCCCCGCAACCAAAAACAGAGAGCAGTCTTCCTCCGCGATCAAGAATATCTTTTGCTGTCTTCAAGACGTTTTCCAGCCCATCGGGTGTATGTGCATAATCAACTATCACTGTAGGGCCGGGACCATGGTCGATCTTTTCAAACCGTCCGCCAAATCCCCTCATCGATTCCGGGCCCGCTATTATACTGGTCCTTTTAATCCCGATCTCAAATCCTGTGCTTATAGCTGCAAGTATATTGTAAATATTAAAAATACCGCATAATGACGACCTGATCTCCATATCTTCCTTGTTTTTCCTCTTCAATATCATACTGATCCCTGTTACAGAACTCTTTATATCAGAAGCTCTCATGTCTGCATTTTTATCTTCTATCGAATACGATACCTTATTCAGGTCCGTCATCTTATATAATTTTTTTCCAAGATCATCATCAAGATTTATTATAGCGCTTCTTCCGCCGAATATTTTACGGTAGGCCGGGTCAAAAAGCCTGGATTTGACTTTAAAATATTCTTCTATCGTCCCATGATAATCCAGATGATCCTGTGATAGATTCGTGAATACAAAATGATCAAAATCGATATGATCGACCCGGTGCAGATCTATAGAATGAGAAGATACTTCCATGCAGACATATTTCACATCATTTTCCAGGCTCTCCGCAAAAAACCTGTGCAGGTCAAGCGATTCCGGGGTTGTCCTGTCCATATATACTTCCCTCTCATCAATATATGATTTAAATGTAGTGATGATGGAAGTCTTAAAGCCCGCACATTTAAGGATCGAATTTATCAGATAGCAAGTGGTCGTCTTCCCATTTGTCCCGGTTATTCCTATTATTTTCAATGATCTTGAAGGATTACCAAAAAAGTTGGCACTCACCTGCGGCAATGCTTCTCTTGTGTCCTTTACTATTATCTGTATGATCCCGGGCGCAATGTCCAGCTTCCTCTGGGACATTACAGCTGCTGCTCCATTTTTTACAGCATCACGGGCAAACCGGTGTCCGTCCAGCTTAAATCCTTCAACAGCCGCAAACAAAAAACCATTTCTTACTGTCCTGGAATCTATAGAAATATCACTTATCTCTATTTTGGCATCACCGTATATTTTTTTTACAACTATACCCTCAAGCATGCTGGAAAGTCTCATAAGGGATCTTTCTATCTGAGGAGCCTGTCCGGGAACTGGATCTTGGACAGGCTCCTGAACTATTATTACCAGTTTTTCATATTGAATTATACATTATCTATGCCAGATAAGTCATTCTAAAACCTTTAAATGATTTAGGGAATACTCCATTATATTTTTAAAGACCGGGGCCGCAACTGTGCCTCCCCAAACAGTTCTTTCCTCTCCCCTGGGTTCATCTACAACAACTATAATAGCGATCACAGGATCATCGTATGGTGCAAAACCCACAAACGAAGTTATGCTCCTCCCCTCGCTATACCCGATCCCGCTCTCATTTGCTTTTTCCGCTGTTCCAGTTTTTCCACAGACCTTTACCCCTTCGATCTGTGCATTTGTACCGGTCCCATTCTCAACTACGGCAAGCATCATCTCTTTTATGGTCCCGGCTGTGCTGCTGCTGATTATTTCCGTCATGCTATCACCGGGATATTCTGATCCTGCCTCCCCCCCCAGCTTTATCTCTTTAATAATGGTGGGCCTTACAAGATATCCGCCATTTGCAATGGAACATACTGCCCTCAGCAGCTGAAGCGGGGTTACCGATATGCTTTGCCCTATTGCAAGGGCGCCGATCGTTGAAGCCGGCCATGTCTTATAATCATGGAATATCCCTTTTTCTTCCCCCGGAAGCTCTATCCCTGTTACCTGTCCGAAGCCAAATTCATTTATACTTTCCCAGTACAGCTTATCCCCCATGCTCAATGCAAGCATGACTGCACCCACATTGCTCGAATACTGAATGATCTCGCGGGTAGAATACTGGATATTCGATGTCCTGAATATCTCCTTAATGATCCTGTCGCTTACTCTTATAGATGGAGGAAGGTCGAACACCTGGTCCTTCCCCACTGTATTATTCTCGAGTGCGCCTGCAACATTTATTATCTTAAATGTTGATCCTGGCTCATACGTAAATGATATGGCTCCAGCCTTATAGTCCCTGGCCTCATAATCCTGGTAACTATTAGGGTCAAAACCTGGATAAGTAGCCATTGCCAGTATCTCACCATTATTAGGATCCATTACAATAGCAGTTGCACCCGGCGCATTATATTTTGCACAGACCTGTTCCAGGTTTTTCTCGGTAATATATTGTATCTGGGAATCAATTGTAAGCACTATATCTTTTCCATCTATGGGGTCGATATAACTTTTTATATTTCCCGGAAGGACATTTCCAAAAACATCTTTTTCTGCAACCGCTTTCCCGTCTACACCCTTCAATATGCTCTCATATTGCATTTCTATTCCATACAGTCCATTATCATCTGTCCCCGTGAATCCTATTATCTGGGCCGCAAGTTCCTCCTGCGGATAATATCTTTTAGTCTCATCCTGTATGTATATGCCGGGCAAACCCAGCCTTGCGACTTCTTCTGCTTCCTCTGCGGCTATTTTTCTTTTCAGATACACAAAACCAAGCTCCTTATCACCCAGTTTCGATTCAAGTTCTTCCCTGCTGGTATTAAGTAATCCTGACAGCACTTCTGCTTGATAGGAAGGGTCAGTCACTTCTTTTGGGTTTGCATATATTGTCTTTTCAATAAGGCTTATTGCCAGCTCGGTTCCATTCCTGTCAAATATTTTGCCTCTTTTGGAGTATAGCTTGAATTCATCTGTGTGCTGGAACCTGGCATAACTCTGGTATTTTGAGGCATCAAGATATTGGATCGACACTAAACGGTAGGAAATAAGTGAAAAGGCTGTAAAAAATAAGATAAACAGGAAATAAATTCTCTTCCTGTTTATCTTAAAGGTATTTTTTTCCCTGTTCATTTTATTATTCTACATATTATTTATGGTATAAAAAATGTTAATACGCTTTCTGACACAACAAGTACTATGTCCTGGATATAGTAGATCGTTCCGAGCAGATTATCATAATTTATTTCCAGTCCGGCAGACTCATCACGTGCTATATAATCATATATTTTTTCATTATTTATAAGTCCCTGTCCGGATAATTCAACGATATCAAATTCTCCGCTCTGCTTCATCCCCATTTTTTCTTCTGCAGTTTTCTGGATCCTTGATGGTGCCTTCAGTGAAGAGATCTCCAGTCTTAGCCTATCCGCCCTTTCTTCTTCCAGAAGTATCATCTTATTAAGGTCATAAATATTATTCTTATAACTGATATTTTGAACCCGCAGACCAATATTTAACAACAGGCCCAGACAGGCCATAAGTATCACTATGACTGATACATAGAAAAGCCCGCTGCTGCCATACAGGACCGGTTTTTGTGAAGCTTTATTCCTGCCTCCTATCATATACAGAAGCGGCCTTCTGTTTTTATAGATCTCATGCATCTGTGCTGTTCTTGTGCCCATCATACTTTCTCTATTGCTCTTAACCTTGCACTTTTTGAGCGGGGATTTTTCTCTTGTTCCCCGGTAGAAGGAAAAATTGCCCTTCTCGTTAGTATTTCGGCCTTCTTTTCTACACCACATCTACAGACCGGCAATCCTGGAGGACAGGTACATATTCCTTCAAGTTCCTTGAATCTTGTCTTGACCAGCCTGTCTTCTAATGAATGATATGAGATGATCACCATTCTTCCGCCTTTTTCAAGTACCTCAAAACCGTCATCTATTACTTTGCCTATGCTCTCCAATTCCCTGTTCACTTCCATCCTTGTGGCTTGAAAAATCCTTTTTGCAGGATTTCCTTTCCTGTTTTTGACATATTTCCCTGGAATTGAGTGTTTTACTATATCCACAAGATCTCCCGTTGTTTCTATAGGCTTACCTTCTCTGTAACTTATAATATTTGCCGCAATAAGACCCGCAAATCTTTCTTCACCGTATTTTAGAAATATTTCCTTCAGTCTTCTTTCCGGATACTTATTGATAACTTCATATGCATCCGGCCGGGTATCCGGTGAAAACCTCATATCAAGTCTTTCATCTCTTAGATAACTAAATCCTCTTCCTGATCTATCTATTAAGAAAGAGGACAATCCCAGATCCAATAATATTTTGTTGACTTTTTTAATATTCAGTTTTAATAAAATATTCTTTATATTTGCAAAATTGTCATTTACCAGCAGTGTATTTCCGGCAAATGACTTTAATCTACTGGTGGCGGTGCTTAGAGTCTGGCTATTTAGATCAACTCCGATTACCTTGCCTGTGGGGGCAATGACTTTAATTATTTCTACAGTATGACCCGCACCGCCAAGCGTCCCGTCATAAACTATATCTCCCACTTCCAGGTCCAGATAGTCTATGACTTCTGTCAAGAGAACAGGAACATGAAAATCATCATAATTCATTTATAACACTTATTAGAACCCTAATTCTTCAAATGCATTCTGGTCATCTGTATATTGGGAGTCTGCGTTTTCATAGTATCTTTCCCAATTTTCCTTTGACCAAATTTCGGCTCTGTCTGAGACACCGACAAGCACTATATCTTTTTTCAGATCAGCATGTGTGATCAAATTCTGGGGGATCCTGGTCCTTCCCTGCTGGTCTATGCTTTCCATGGTTGCCGAAGAGAAAAACCATCTTGAAAACCTCTGTGTATTTCTCTTCGCCATTGGATTGGATAATATCTTTTCCTGAAGTCTGTTCCAGCCTTCTTTCGAAAATAAAAAAAGACATTTTTCATCAAATCCTTTTGTGATGATCACACCTTTTATTATCTCTTCCCTGAATTTGGCAGGAATAAAGATTCTTCCTTTATTATCAATTGTCCTATGATGTTCGCCTAAAAACATTCAAAACCTGCCTGGACCATATTTAGCCATATAATGGGAAAGTTAGGTGTTTATTCACCACTTTCCCCCACATCACACCAATAAGATATCACAATAAAATACATTTGTAAACTTTTTTTGGATTAAAATATAAAAAAAAATATTATTCTTTAATAGATTATTTTTTTAATAATAATCTATAACTATATATTGTTATAATTACAATATTATACCAGTACCAGCACAATATATAGTGCTTAGTAGCCTGTCCGGGAATTGGCTCCCTGGCATATTTAAGAGTCTGTATTTACCTCTAGTTCTTTGCTTACCAGTTTTCCATCCTCTGACCTGGTAAGCTCCTCTATCTTCTCTTCAGCCTCATTCAATTTTCTTAAGGCATGGGAGGAGAGCTTTATTCCTGTTTCAAACTTGATCATGGAATCTTCAAGTGTTATATCTTCTTTTTCAAGATCCTTTACTACTTCTTCCAGCTTTGATAAAGCTTCTTCAAAACTTAATTCATCAATTTTCACTCTTTTTTCCTATCTCTGGTTTTTTATGATCGACTTCCAGCACTCTGGCCCTTATAGTGCCGTCCTCAAGCAATAAACGTATAAGTCTTCCAATACCAGTGTCGCCTACACTTTTTACAGCTTTGCCCGTACTTCCATCATATATGGCAGAAAATCCTTTCTTCAGTATAGCAACCGGATTGCTTTTTTCAAGATTTGCCAGGGAAGATTCTAATTTATTCTTCTTACTATCCTTGTGTTTTATAAAACTATTGTTCCATCTCATCCAGGTATTTCTTAACAGGAGCCTGTGGGATCTTATCTTTACACTTATCTTTGCAGGTTCCAGCCTTGAAGCATGGTGCCTGTATTCAAGTCTTTTATTCTTTGATACTGATGATATATTATCCATGATATCCCGGGAAAGCTCATCTATGTCCTGATAGGCCCTGCTCAACAAAGTCAGGGGTTTCTTAAAATATTTTCTATCTATTAGAAAACCAAGCTGTTCTTTCCGCGATCTTATCCTTGCGCCAAGTTTTTCTTCCATACTGGATCTTATCCTGTTCAGATCCAATATCATCTTTTTTTTATCCAGCATCACGTTTTCCGCGGCCACCGATGGAGTCGCCGCCCTTAGATCGGCCACAAAATCTGAAATAGTATAATCAGTCTGGTGGCCCACCGCGGATATTAACGGAATACGGCAATTATGTATTTTTAATGCAAGTTCTTCACTATTAAAGGCCCACAGGTCCTCAAGCGATCCTCCGCCCCTGGCTATTATTATCACATCAACACCGTATTCACACAGATCTTTAATAGCCTCACATATATCCCCTGCAGAAGTGGTCCCTCCTACATTTACATCCCTTACTATCAAATGAAAATTATCCGACCTGGACCTGAGCACAGATACTATATCCTGCAGTACAGCACCTCCCCTGGAAGTTGCCACACCTATTTTTTGGGGCAATAGCGGTATCTTCTTCTTTATTTTTTCATCAAAATAACCTTTATTTAAAAGCTTTTCTTTCAGCTGCTCAAAAGCAAGTATAAGCGAACCTTTCCCTACTGGACGGGCATCTGCCGCTATCAGCTGATACTCTCCCCTTTTCTCATATACGGAAATATAGCCATTCACTATAATGTGGAGACCCTCTTCCATATCAAAGATGAGCTTATGGTTGTCTTGATAAAACATCACTATCTTGATCTTGCTGCTTTCATCTTTAAGATCAAAATACATATGTTTTTTATTGTGGAAATAGAAATTGCTTACTTCACCCTCGAGCCAAATATCGGAAAAACTATTCTCAAGGTCATTCCTTATCCTCTGATTGAGTCCGCTTACTGTGTAGATCTTTGAATTTGTAGTATTTCCTGCAGCCATTTGAGCCTATTGCAGATTCCAGCAGGTGATCATTATCTGTGTCCTGCCGGTATCAAGATCTTTTACCAGTATGTCCACTATCCTGTCCTTGTCCTTGCTGGAAAAAGTAAATTTAGATATCGGGACATCTTCATTCCCTTCAATAAAATCCTCCTCTACTTTTGCCATGCTCTTCTGGTAGATGAAGTCCCTGCTCCATATCGACTGGACTTTTTTATTCTTATAATATTCCTCTACTTCATCAAATTCTTCTACTGCTTCCAATATTACATATAACATACTCTGGTCCAAATCTACAGATCTGGCATCTTTGACTATGGAATCAGGGTAATAAAAAGTATTAAAAGTCTCTAAGAAATCTTCATTATCAACAAGCGCAACAAATTCCTCCTCCGAGATCTTTCCATTCCCGTTTTCTTCTACAGGGGCCGCTTCAATACTGGCAGCAGTATCCGGCCCAGTGATCATGTCAGTTATAAAGCAGGAACTTAAAAATACCGGGGAAACACTCAGCACACAAATAAAGAGACCGGTAAAAAGTTTCTTAAAAATATTCATGGTCCATTCCTTCTGCTAAATAAAATTTAATATCACGATCTTTACCAGGATATAAAAACAGAAAATTATTTCAAACGAGACCATTATATAATTAATGATACTCTCATACGCCTCTGATCTTTCCATCAGGTAATTAAATGGCTTCTTTATAAATTTTTTAATTCCCGGTAAAAACTTAAAAAATGTATAAAACGTATATCCCACAAGGATAGAACTTCCTATCGTTACTATTGGATCACTGAAATAATATACGCAATAAACAAAATAGCCTACCTCGATCAAGTTTAAAAAAATAATTATTGCAACTGAAAATATTACAGACAAAGACCTTATTCCGGCACCCTCACCGCTTCCAAATATATCTTCCTCAAATTCCAGCATCTCGCCTGACATTTCCATATCTTTGCTGGTCCTTATCATAAATCTTAAACTGGAAACATGCAACCATATTAATATTATCGATAAAATTGTTAATAAAATCATTAATAGATAATTATAATATTATAAATAGAATTTGAAAATATATTTATTAATACTCTTTTTGAGAGAAAAAATAATGACTTGTGCCTATTTGCTGGATTTTACTTTTTCAGAAGATGGAGATTTTTCTTTATTTGAAGCATTTGATGCTTCCTGTTTTTTATTTCCAGTCTTTTCTGATGAAGATGGAGAATGATTATCTGCTGATTTAGCACTCTTAGACCCGGATTTATAATCAGTACTATAGAACCCGGAACCTTTAAAGATTATACCAACAGGAGAAAAGATCCTCTGCATGTCAGACTCGCAATACTCACATTTGACCTTGCCGTTTCCACCGGCCTTGACAAACTTGTCAGAGACTTCCCCACAGCTTTTACATTTATAAGAATATATTGGCATAAATAATTTCCCCACTTTTCAAATCAAATAGAAAATATATACTAATTGGATATTTTAGTCAAACATTTTTACTGGTTTTGCTATAATAGCAAAAAGATTTTATGAATAAAAGAACAATTATAATATTAGTCCTGTGTGCAGCTCTTATAGCGGCTGTGACGATTATCTCTCTGAGGGAAGACCCGGCTATCACTGGTCTTTATCTCAATGATGCACCGGCTTTGCCGCATGAAGGAGAAACCGATAAAGAAGTTGAGGAGGTCAAAGAATTCCAAAGCAAAAGTTCTGATATCTACCTTATAATAGGTATAAGGGACCTGGATACAGATGATGTTATAGAGGTGACCTGGACGCTTTCAGATAAGAACGGTGATGCTATTTTTCAGGAAAACACAATAAATCCTGAAAGAGCTGGTTCGGGAGAAATAATAATCTACTTATTAAAGAGGAACGGCAAATACCCTGAAGGATATTATACTATTGAAGCAATGCTAAACGATTCCAGTAAAATGGAAAATGAATTTACTGTTGATGCCAGGTAAGCACGAGCTTGTCCGGGAACTGGGACCTGATCTGCTCCTAGGCAGTATCCGCATACTCATTACCTACTTTTGCAAATTCATCCTTTATTCTTTTGAATATTAATTCCAGCGCCTCATTTACAGTATTGTCCAGATTATAGTTTTGTATGATCTTTACATCATTCTTGCCCGCCAGTTCCTCAAGATAATCCTGGATCAATATTATCTTGTCCAGGTGCTTTAAATACCTCTGCATCGGTCTTGAACCCTGCGTTTCAACAGTTCTCTTATTAAAATGTTCCTTATGTATATCTTTGTCGGGAACTGCTACTACCATCTGGATTATTATTGAACGATCAGTATATTTTTTTATATCGAGATACCCTGGTACAATATGGGCCCCTTCGATGACAATATCTGTTTTCTCCTCCACACTTCTCTTTATTATAGCTTCAACACCTACATTTACCGCAAGTACCTGCTCCCTGAAACCAAGGATCACCGGTTCGACCCCTGACGGAGGCAGGGTCAGGTTAAGATACGCATTATAGGACGAACCCCTGAGTGGTCTTATAAGCTTTTCGGAAACTGAGGCCCTCATAACCTCCCTGATGGCATCAGTAGATGCAACCCTGGTGATATTGAGCCTGTTTGCAAGGACTGTTGCAACTGTTGACTTGCCCACGCCTGTTGCTCCCCCGACAAGTATTATTGTCGGCTTTTGCAGTTTTCCAACTGACTGCCACAGCAGATATTTTTCAGCATGTTCCAGACCGACCTCATCTTTGATGAACCTGAAAGCCAGTGATCTTAATTCTTCCAATGTAATAGATCTTGTCCGGTTGGTTTTAAAATATTCCTGTATATTAAGCGCTATCTTATGGGCTATTACTATGTCGATCCCCGCTACTGAAATAGATGATGCAAGTATGCCTTTTGAAAAAGGAAGCCCGCTTTTTTTATCGGATATTACTACGGGATTCTGCTGGGACCGATCACCTTTATTTACAGTCATTTGCTCTTTCTCCTTCTGATAAGTTTTATAAGCTCCCCTTTAAGGTCTACTTTACTGCTGGTAATAATTGGAATATTATCCTGATACACTACTTCTTTTTTCTTTTTTGAAGCATACTCTGTCAGCACGTCTACAGCAGCTGCTTTTAGCTCTGTAAGGATAAGGTCAAACTCCGGACTGTTATCAAGGTCCTTTCTTAATTCATCCCTTCTGGACAGGTTAAAACTTGCTTTTACCACGCTGCAGCCATACATGGTCTCAAGATGATCTATTATATTTTTTTCAATACTATCTATTGCGGTCATTCCCAGGAAGATCTTTTTACCCCTGATGCTTGAAAGAGGTTCTGGCCTGAAGACTGTCCTTATCAATACTGCTCCCGGATTGAATTTCTTGATCCTGGATTCAAGATGATCTATTTTTTTTAAGTCCGCAATAGGTTCCTCACACATGGTAAGTATGATCATATCGGCCATAATTATTCTGTATATGCCCAGATACCCTATAAGGCTGTCCCATTCCTGAAATGCTCCTATTGTACAGATCGTTATATCCGTATCAACCTGCGGTATCGAGGCTCCGCTCCCTTCTATTATCAGAAGGTCCGAATCCAGTTTTTCCGCTATTTTCATGCCCTCTTCAAGATTGGTCATAAATATCTTCCCGGCAAATCCTCCCCCACATCTCCTGCAGCCGATAGTCGTAACCCTGCTTAGCAGAGCATCCTCAATATAGTCTGAACTTGCATGATAGCCATTATCATTTAACCTGAGAAGATATTTTTCATCTATATCTATCTCGTCTCCCTTGATCACCTGCGGTCTGCCGGGCCCGCCTCTTCCCATTGCGATTATGGCCACATCAATGCCGCCATCCATTAAAAGCCTTGCAATATATGCACTTATTGCTGTCTTGCCGATTCGTTTACCGGTACCGATAATAGCAATAGTATCCTTTTGGCTTTTTATATACCGGGGTTCCCAGTTGAAAAGGAAATCAGGTCCCATGTAGCTGCATCTATTAGCCATGCAGAAAGAAGCTATTTTCATCCTTATCTTATAATCCACAACAGGCTCATCACTGAGATCATAGACAATATCCGGTTTAAAAAAATCAAGGGCGCGGCAGAAGTCAGAATCGATATCATCTATCCGGTAGACCTTTTCACCAAAATATTTTTCCAGGTCGCAGGCGATCAGTTTCTCTGTCCCGCCAAGAAATATTATTCCTGAAAAGCTGCCCGGGAAATAAGTCTTTAAAAGATTTATTGCATCCCTGCTCACTTCGGGATAATGCTCGCCATCTATCAGGGCCGCTAATCTTTTATTCTTATTATCTTTTTTCTGTAATAAACTTTTCACAGAGTTTGGCCTTTCTGCCTATTCTTTTTACTCCGAGTATTTTCTCAATTTTGTCAAAAGGTGATCTTCTGTATATGTCTATTTCTTTTTCCCGGACATATATTATATTGTAACTTGGTTCTATTACTCCTCTGAGCCTGAGGCATGATACTGTACCTGCTGTAACTACCAGTAGGTCTTCAACTCTCCATAAATAAGGAACATGTTTGTGACCGCAAAGGACCATGTCTACTCCAGCATCTACTACAGTCTCAAGCACATCGCCTGCATCATTTACAATATTTCTTTCACGCCCGGTGTCAGGAACAGACACCAGATGATGGTGCATGGCAAATATCTTAAAGTTTTTACTACCGCTCTTTCCAAATTCTTCATTTATCCACTTATAATGCTCCCGGCCTATCTGGCCATTATCCAGGTCCGGTTCACTCGAATCAGCGGCAATAATAGTCACATCCTTATTCCTGAATGTCCTGTACCTCTCCCCAAAGATCTGCTCAAAATGAAGATACCCTACATTTCTTGAATCATGATTACCAAGCTGCACTATCAGGTTCTCGCATTTAATAGGGATGAGATAGTTTTTAACAGTATCATATTCCCTCCTAAAACCATTAGCTGTCAGATCACCAGTTATTATTACAATATCCGGATTCAATTCATTTATCTCGTCTATCGCCCTCGTAAGAAGACTTGGGACAAAATGTGATTCCCCCACATGAATATCGGATATCTGAGCAATTATTGTTTCTTTATTGCTCTCTGCCATTTTTTTCCTTTCAGATATAAAACAATTTCTTATATATAATATTTAATTACCTGTTAAAGGGATTGAGCCTTCCAGAGATATCACTATACTTTTTGGAACCCTTAAGTACTTCACAGCATAATCTAAAAAACTTATCATTTGTCTTAAGTAACTTATAGAAAAAAAGAGGATAAGTAAAAAATATCCTGGAAAAAGTCAGGGATATCTTTATATCCCGGCACACATCCTCTATTATTGCTTCTCTATAGTCTTTAAAAGAATATTCCGACCTCTTAAGGGCCGCTGCTATGCTTTTTAATGCATGATGGGAACTTCTAAAGGAATTATAAAGTCCTTCCCCTGTAAAGGCATCCCCAAGACATGCAGCGTCACCGATCAAGAGCACTCTTTCCCGGCACAAAGGTGTTTCTTCCTTTCTAATAGGTATACACTGTGCCATTACCCGTGGTCCGGTCCCATTATTTCCAAATAGATCTTTTCCGAGATACTGCCTGAAGTATTTCTTCATCGATACAGCGGTATCTACAGGACCGCCTATTCCATAGGATATTGAATCCTTTTTTGGAAAGGCCCATAAATATCCCCTTTTCGTACCTCCAAAATCAAGACCGATATGTCTACCTTTTTCCGGGTCTTCACCAGGATGGCACTTTTTTTCAAGTTCGTATCCCAGTATCCTTAATATTCCGGCTTTGCCTATTACCCTGCGGTGAACCAAACCCCTGATCCCATCAGCACCTATAAGTATTTTTGTATTATATTTATGCTTTTCTGTCTTTACGGTAATACCAATATTATTATTTTCAAAATCTATTACTTCTTCGCCGAACCTAATACTGCATCCATTACCAGCAGCTCTATCCGCAAGAAAATGATCAAATTCTCCCCGGTCAATTGTATGTATTATAGGACTTCCGTGTGTCTTTATGAAATTATCACGGCCCTTTAGAGAGAACCGGATGCTTCCAAAACTTTTATGGATCATGCTGCTGATATCAAAAGGAATGAGCTCAAGTATCCTGTCCTGCAAACCTCCCGCACAGATCTTATAACGGGGGAAATTCTTCTTATCTATTACCAGGGTCCTTATATCTTTTTGGGAAAGCAGAAAACCAAGCAAGCTGCCTGATGGCCCGGCTCCTGAAATTATTACATCATATCTTGATTCCATACGCCTTAATTTTATAAAAAGAAAAAGTAAAGCACAATATAATTACTTATATTATGCCTTACTTTTAATATAAATTAATATTACGAGACTGTCAGCCAGTATTAGATATATGCCTTTTCTGTCTGTTTGTCAAAGAGATGCAGCATTTCAACATCCACATATAATTTAGCAGAATCTTCGCTTTTTATCTTCGACCTCGGACTGACCCTTGCAGTCATGAGGACTCCATTGATGTCCACATATACATAGATCTCGGCACCCATGGGCTCTGTGACCTCTACCTTTGCGGTCAGGGTATTGCTGTCATTTGCTTCATCGACAAATGCTGAGTCTTCCAGATCCTCGGGCCTTATTCCCATAACGATATCTTTGCCGACCAGGCTGTTCTTCTTAATTATTTCCTTGGTCTTTGCAGGAATATCTATCTCGAATTGATGATTCTTGAGCGTCATCTTATCGGTTACTGTCACATCTACAAAGTTCATAGCTGGCGATCCTATAAATCCGGCAACAAACATATTTTGAGGATGGTCGTAAACCTCCTGTGGTTTTCCTGTCTGCTGCACCAAGCCGTCTTTCATGATGATTATCTTGTCCGCCATCGTCATAGCTTCCGTCTGGTCATGGGTAACGTATATGATCGTCGCATTAAGTCTCTGGTGAAGTTTGGCGATCTCTGTCCTCATCTGTACCCTGAGCTTCGCATCAAGGTTTGAAAGAGGTTCGTCCATTAAGAATACCTCTGGGTCCCTTACAATGGCTCTTCCGAGCGCAACTCTCTGTCTCTGCCCGCCGGACAGCTGTTTGGGTTTTCTCTTGAGTAAGTCTTCGATATGCAGGATCCTGGCCGCATCATTTACTCTTTTTTCGATCTCTGCTTTTGGGGTTCTCCGGAGTTTTAGTCCGAAAGCCATATTGTTGTACACGTCCATATGGGGGTAAAGGGCATAGTTTTGAAACACCATCGCGATATCCCTGTCCTTTGGTGGGACATCGTTGACAAGCCGGTCTCCGATATAGATTTCTCCCTCGGTTACTTCCTCCAACCCTGCTATCATACGCAGTGTTGTGGTTTTACCGCATCCTGAGGGTCCTACCAGGACCACAAATTGTTCGTCTTCGATAACGTCGCTCATCTTGTTCACGGCCACTACGTCATCGAATCGCTTGGTCAGGTCTTTTAAAAGTACCTTTGCCATTTGATTCTCCCTTGTTCAATTATAATAAACAAGGGAGATTATAACCTAAAATGTAATTATTTTCTATATGATGAGATAAAGTTCATGCCATAAGCATCCCTGCCGGCAAGAAAATCTGCTGCTCTCATTGCTTCAGCAAGACCCGGTATAAGTGGATCGGTTATCGGGGCCGTGAGCCCGTTCATTATACCCATTGAAATAAACTGGATATTGAGCAGGTCCCTGTTCGGCATCCCATAACTGACATTGGAATATCCGCCTGTAGTAGACACCCCATATTCAGCAACCAGCTGCCTCATTGTCTCAATTGTTATTTTTGCCGATTCAGTATTGGTCGAATTGGTCATGACCAGGCTGTCAAATACCAGGTCCTCCATCTTGATACCCATGCTTTCTGTGCGGGCAATTATCTTTTTTGCTATTTGTAGCCTTCCTGCCACATTATCAGGTATGCCATCCTCATCCAGCACAAGGCAGATGATAGCTGAGCCGCTCTCCGCTGCTACTGGAAGCAGGTTTTCCATAGATTTTTCTTCCCCTGTCACTGAATTTATCAGCGCCTTGTAGGGATACACCTTAAGCGCCGCTTTAAGTGCTTCGGGGTTTGCTGAATCAAGGCATACCGGTTGATCTGATTCTTCCATGACAACCTTTACTGCCCTGGGGAGCATATCCACTTCATCAACTCCAACAGCACCGACATTTATGTCGATGATGTGGCCGCCAGCTTCTGTCTGTTTCCTGGCATCTTCCCTTACAATATCCAGCTTGCCCTGTTTTAGTTCCTCGGCAAGGGATTTTCTTCCCGTAGGGTTGATCCTTTCGGCGATCATAACTGTTGGAAGTCCCTGGCCAAACCTCACCTCGGTCCCTTTGCCTGTTACCACTGTTTCCATGGTACTCTTCCTTTCTCTTTTTTACCCATTTGATATCCCCCCTATTTATTGCAATTCTTGTAGATCCTGATAAAGACCTCAAGAAATTTTGCACTTACTTCATCTGTGGAAACTGTAACTCTTATATATCCTGGAAATCCGAGATTTTCTCCAGGCCTTATAATAAATCCTTCTTTTAATAGTTCCTCAGTTACCTGGCTGCTGTCACTGCCAACCTTTATAAGTATAAAGTTAGCATAGGACCTTATGAATCCTATACCGTTTTTCTCAAGCACATTATAATAGATCTGCTTTTGTTTATGAATACTCTCCCTTGTTTTAACAGCAAAATCCTGGTACTCCAGGCTATAAAGTGCCGCTTTTTGTGCGATTGAGCTTACATTAAAAGGAAGTCTCACCTTATTCAGGGCTCTTATAGCCTCAGTCGATCCCATGCCGTATCCTATCCTCAGACCGGCAAGACAGAATATTTTTGAAAAAGTCCTGAGGACCATCAGGTTGTCCCTCCCGGCAATATATTCCGCAGTATCTATTCTTTCATCGGGCATAACATACTCATAATAGGCTTCATCCATTACAAGAAGTATGTCTTCCGGTAATTTGTCCAGTACGTATTTGAACTCTTCCCCTGTTATATTGGTACCTGCGGGATTATGGGGATTGGTCAAAAACATTATTCTTGTGTGGGCATCCACTGCAGCAAGAAGACCTTTTATATCATGCCTGAAATCAGCCAGAGGCACCTTGGTAGTGCTGCCGCCACACTTCAGGGTAGATTTCTCGTATATGGGAAATGTAGGGTCAGCAATGACTGCATTACCGCCCGGACCTATAAAACTATCACATATCATCTCGATTATCTGGTCCGATCCGCTTCCTATTATTATTTTTTCTACAGGGATCCCATGTACTTTTCCAAGCTTCTCTCTTATCTGGCTGCAGCCAGCATCGGGATAATAATAAATATTTTGGATCTCTTCACATATTTTCTCTGCGAGCCCTTCCGGAAGTCCGTACAGGTTTTCATTGGAAGCAAGCTTGTAGACATTTTTTAGTCCATATTTATTCTTTATTTCCTCTATCGATCTTCCAGGAGTATAATCCGGAAGACCGGATATCCATTTCTTGATCTTTAAACTCATACTTCTCACCTTTTCATCATTATTCAAATCTTTTGTTCACAGAATCCCTGTGGGCATATAACCCTTCAAAATCAGCCATATTCGCAATATGTTTTCTTTCTTTTTCAAGGGCATCCCTGCTGTAACAACATATGCTGCTCTTCTTTAAAAAATCATTTACGCCAAGGGACGAGGCAAATCTGGCATTACCCCCGGTAGGTATGACATGATTGGTCCCCCCAATATAATCACCCACTGCAACCGGGGTATAATCACCAATAAATATTGCACCTGCATTTTTAATACCTTTAAGTATGTATTCATGGTCGCCTGCCATGATCTCCAGGTGCTCGGGAGCAATGATATTCGATGCCTCTACCAGAAGATCCATATCATCACTATAAAAAATATCACAATTATTATTAAGTGCCGTGACTGCTATCTTAAAATTATTCTTATGCCTCTTGTCGCTTCCAAACTCTTCCAGGTATTTATCAATACTTTCTACTACTTCCTTTGCTTTGCCCCGGCTGCCTGCAAGTAAAATACTCCTTGAAAACGGGTCATGCTCTGCCTGTGCCACCAGATCAAGTGCAATAAAATCAGCCCTGGCCCCATCGTCTGCAATAATAGTTATGTCGCTTGGACCGGCAAGGCTGTCAATTCCCACAAGGCCGTAAACAGCTTTCTTTGCCAGTGTCACGTATATATTGCCTGGTCCGGCTATCTTATCTACCCGCTTTATTGTCCCGGTACCATATGCCATTGCGGCTACAGCCTGTGCGCCGCCGATCTTGTAAATCTCGCTGATTCCCAGCTCCCTGCACAAATACAGCAGGATATCATTTAACTTTCCATCCATCCCGGGAGGAGAACATATGACGACCTCATCTACTCCCGCTATGATCGCCGGTATGGCTGTCATCAAGACGGTAGAAGGATACACGTATCTTCCGCCCGGTATATAAAGGCCCACTCTTTGTAAAGCGGTAGATCTCTGTCCAAGCTCCTTTCCCGGACCGCTACTTATCATCCAGGAATTTTTCAGGGACTCCAGCTGTGTCCTGTGATACTTCTCAATGTTCTTCCTGCTGACTCTTATGGCATCTATAAGGCCAGGCTTATTCTTTTCTGCCCGCAGGGCGGCTTCCTCAATTTCTATGCTATCTGCAGATAGCTTATCCATATCCCCAGGGTCATACCCGTCAAATTCCCGGGTATACCTGATAAGGGCCGCATCTCCCTGGAGCCTTATCTCTTCCACAATACTATTCACATCTGAAATTGTTTTTCGTGCTATTCCGTGATCTTTTCTAAGATAGGGCTTCAGGTCCTCAAGGCTGCCAAGGCTCTTAACTTTTATAGAAATATCTTTCATGCCAAATATTTTGATACTTCTTACTATTTCTATTAATATACTCTATGTCAAATTAAAATAAACTAAAGACAAATTTAATATTATAGGGAAAATGGTGAAATATTCAACTTCAAAACCCAGAATGCTTCTTCATTCATGCTGTACCACCTGTACAGCTTATCCTATCAGCCTGCTTAAAGAAAGATTTGACATTACACTATTTTATTATAATCCAAACATCTTTCCGGAAGAAGAATATAATAGGAGACTCGCTGACATCAGGGCACTTGCAGATACTTCTGGCACCAGTCTTATAGAAGGAAAATATGATACAGCAGGATGGGACAATGCTGCCGGGCACTTTCCCGATGAACCCGAGGGAGGCATGAGGTGTCCGGTATGTTTTAATTTCCGACTGGAAAAGACAGCAGAGACCGCGAGAGAAAAAGGTTTTGATATATTTGGAACAACTCTTTCAATAAGCCCCCACAAGAACAGCAAGGCAATAAATAAAGCAGGGGACCTTCTTGCCGCAAAAACCGGCATTGACTTCTATCGAGCAGACTTTAAGAAAAAAGACGGCTTTAAAAAAGCAATCGATCTTTCCAAAAAATTTTCATTCTACAGGCAAAACTACTGCGGGTGCAAATATAGTATCAGACCGGATAAATAGAAGGTTTTGCTTACTTGAACCTTTAATCCTTCTAGTCTATGGTTCGAGTCCCCTTATGGGCTACCAGTAGGATTCTTATGTTTTTTTTGCATGTTTACATAAATTCAGGTGGATAAATAATGGTACCGGACTTATTTTTCAATACATTTTCAAAAAGTTCCATTGCCATAAAGGCTTCGTCAGGGACTTCAAATGGGCATTTTATATTCCATTTTGAGGCTTTCTGAAAACCGAATCTGGGATAATAATCTTTATGACCCAGGACTACTATTGACTCGAATTTAAACTCTTTTGCCTTCCGGGTCCCCTCCTCTACTAATCTTGAACCTACACCTTTTCTCTAAAATTCCGGGACAACAGCCATCGGGGCCAATACAAGACTTTCAAACACTGAACTACCTGATACCTTGAAAGTTTAAGCTGCCTTCTGATACTTCCCAAAGCACCCTTTTTTAAATCATCTTTAGTATCAATAAAAACAGTAATCCTTGTTTTATCTTTTGGGTGTCCTATTGCAACATGAAATGCTTTAACTCTTTTGCCTTTCATGCGTTTTATTTCTACGTATTTATTTCTTAGAGGGCTTTTATTAGTCTTTTTCCGGTTACAGGAGGGGAATCAGACATCAGCAAAAAAGTGGTATAGAATTTATGGTTGTAAACGAATCGTGATTGAAGTCTTTAGATATAGGAATTCTTTCCTTTTTAACTTCAGGTATAGCAGTATATGTTCTTATTTTTCTTTCTTCAAAGATTGCTTTCCTTGTACCTAATTCTTCAATTGTATTTAGATATAAGAAAATGGCATCTTTAACATTATTATTTGCTTCTTCCACTGTTTTGCCCTGGCTGGCAACATCGAGTTCCGGACAAACAGCAACATAAATACTATCATCTTTAGTAATATTACAGGTAACAATTATAAATATTTCCTTTTTTGGCGTCATAGCGCTCATCTTTTCTTCGATCTCCTTTCCTCCTTATTTGGATGATGGTGTATCCATGTATGCAAAATTATATTTAATAATCGTTAAATTTCAATATATCAAATACTCAGAGTCCTGCCCCGGAAGTAGCCCTGGACTTGTTTAACAGGCTCCTTATCTATTTACCGATATTCTGTTCCCGGATTTTCTTTTCCTTGAATTTGCGGATAACATAATTTGCTATTACAAATGCCGCTATTACAGCAATCAGATTAATGATGTATACTACTTTCACGGGTCCGAAAAATGCACTATCTATCCTGTAAGCTTCTATAAGGGTCCTGTACAAAGCATAGATACCGAGATACATCGAAAGTATAAGG
>Ga0190283_1000183_pt1 | contig 33966 bp, 32 predicted proteins | sample 48691801_MG_FD_161669 | JGI IMG/M metagenome (GOLD analysis project Ga0190283, IMG submission 161669) | Hydrothermal vent microbial mat bacterial communities from Southern Trench, Guaymas Basin, Mexico - 4869-18-0-1_MG | ecosystem: Environmental > Aquatic > Marine > Hydrothermal vents >...
GAATTCAATTTTTCGGATTTTCTGTCCCATTTCCCCACAACGGGACAGATATAGCTTTTAACAAAAAGATTGTCCGGAGTGCCAAACCTGCAGTTTGGCAGAGTCCCATAAGCATCAGGCTAAGATCATAACCAACTGTTTTTATTCATGCATGATCTGCCGGACGGGGTTTGCAACCCCGTCTGCAATGTTCCGTCAATCCCCGCCGGCAAAGGTTTCGGACTGGGTTGCAAACCCCGTCCGGCAATCTTAGATTGATGCATATGTGGCAGAGTCCCCATTTTTCAAAAAGATTGTCCAGAGTGCCAAGGTTTCGGACTGGGTTGCAAACCCCGTCCGGCAATCTTAGATTGATGCATATGTGGCAGAGTCCCCATTTTTCAAAAAGATTGTCCAGAGTGCCAAACTTGCAGTTTGCCACTCCGGCTCGACAGACATTTTCAAATTTTTTTGTTGCTGTCGAAGCCGGAAATATGGCAGGATAAGAATATCTGGCACATCTGATGAATCTGTCAGGCTGTATAATTATATGATATTTTGGAATAATTGACAAAAATCAGGTCAGTCCGCGGGATTTGAAAAGCAGCACAAGCTGATTTCCTTTAAAAAGTCTTCACGGGAACAGGAGGGAATGCATTATGAAAAAAATGGGCTTTGAGCAAAGCAGTATCCAGACAAAGATGAGCGCAATCATAATCATGCTGACGACCATTATCCTGATCCTGTTTGCGCTGTTCAGCTATTGTACAACTAAAGCTGAAATGATGGAAGAATTGGATTATCTCTCTGAAATTACAGTTGACCGACTGGCAGAAAATCTTATATTCCCGTTATGGGATGTTGACGAACAAGCTCTTGAAGATTCAATAAAAGCTGAAATGATGGAAAAACGGATTTATGCAATTATTGTCAGAGACAGTGACGGCAAATCTTTTTTCAGAGGTAAAAACAGGGATGGACAGTGGGCTGTTGCAGACTTGGATATCAAAACAGGGGACGACATTGTCAGAAACGTAAAATATAAAATCCACACAGTTGCAGTTCGAGATGTTATAAAAAATAATGTTAAGGTGGGTGTTGCCGAGATTTATTTCACATCAAAATTCATGTATGAGGCGCTGAACGATTTCATGCTGAATATAGCGATTACAGCCATGGTGATGAATATGGCCTTGCTAATCTCGCTTTTTATCAGTATAAAAAAATTTCTGATTCAGCCCATTAACGATATTGTTGACGGCCTGAACCAGAGTGCCGTCCAAGTAAGTATCGGCGCCGAAGAAGTTGCTGCCAGCAGCCAGTCTCTGTCCAGAAATGCAGCTGATCAGGCAGCTTCGTTGCAAGAATCATCAGCTTCGCTGGAAGAGATGACTGACATGAGCCGGGAAACTTCGGAACTGACATTGGACGCTGAACTTTTAATGAATGAAAATATAAAAAAATCCGCTCATTCTTTAAAATCTCTTGTTGAGCTGACACGGGAAATGAATCAGATTGAGGCAGACAGCGGCCAGATGGGTCAGATCATTAAAACAATTGATCAGATTGCGTTTCAGACCAATCTGCTGGCTCTGAATGCGGCAGTGGAAGCGGCGAGAGCGGGGGAAGCCGGTGCCGGGTTTGCGGTTGTGGCCGAAGAAGTCAGGAGCCTCGCGCTGAGGTCAGCAGAGGCGGCAAAAAATACCCAGAAACTGTTGGAATCAACAGTACGACGGGTCAGCGAGGCTGCACGGTCAATAAAAAATATTAACAGCGACTTTGAAGGCATTATTGAGTCAGCTACAGTAATGGGTGAAAAAACCGCTTCGATTACACAGGCAAGCAAAGATCAGGCCAAGGGAATTGAACAGGTGAACATAGCTGCAAACATGATAGACAAGGTGACTCAGCAGGTGGCTGCCGGATCCCAGGAATCTGCGGCTGTCTCCCAGGAGCTTTCAGCCCAGGCCGAAGAAATGAAAAAGTTTGTAAATGACCTGCTTGTTATTATTGGCGGAAGCAAGGTTGCAAGAACTATGAGCCAGAACACATCAGAACATAAAATTTCAGGGACGTATCCGGATTCTTCAATGTCTGACTTTAACCTGAATGCTGCCTCCGAAGAAAAACAGGTTGCGCTCAGAAATGCCCTGATGCATAAAGCCGGAGACTTTCATCCGGAACAAATCATACCTTTGGATGAGGAAGACTTCAAAGATTTCTGACAAGAAAAAAACTCATTGCCGGACGGGGTTTGCAACCCTGTCCGGCAATCTTGGCTTGATGCATATGCCGTGAAACCCCGTTATAATCAGCGAAATGAGGAAAAAATTGCCAAGACCGAATATATTAATTGTAGATGATGTGCCTGTAAATATCAAGGTGCTTCTGACGGCACTTATATCCGACTATGACCTCAGTGCCGCCACAAGCGGACCCGATGCAATCGAAATCGCTGTCTCAGATTCTCCGGATCTGATCCTCCTGGATATTATGATGCCCGAAATGAGCGGTTATGAAGTGTGTGCGCACTTAAAAGCTGACCCGAGAACCCAAGGCATTCCGATAATTTTTATAACGGCAAGAAATGAGGAAGAAGAGGAAACCAGGGGCTTTGAACTGGGAGCGGTGGACTATATCACAAAACCTTTCAGCCCGGCCATCGTAAAAGCCAGGCTGAGGACGCATATAGAGTTAAAACGCCATCGCGACCACCTTGAAGAACTGAATACGCTTTTGATACAGGAAGTTGCTGAACGAAAGCGGTCAGAAGAAGCACTCAAGTATCTTCTGAAAAAACAAGATATTAATATAGAGATGGCAAAGAAACTTTTGAAGCGGGTAAATGGTACTGTGCCGCGATATATCCGTCTTCCTGAAAATTTGGTACTGTTTGCTGACGCGATTTCCATACCCTGCTATGCAGAAGGCGGAGATCATTATTTTGTGCGAGCTATAAGCCCGGACAAGCAAAACAGATATGGAAAAATCCTGCTCAGCCTGAAGGACCAGTCAGGGCATGAAGTCACCTGTGTCCTGAGAAGTATTATGACAGATATGATTCATAATGCAATTTTGGATAATGATGGCGCAACACCATTGGAAGAGGGTATTTCCAAGTTAAATGATGAAATCTGTCATTCGAAAATTTTCAGCGAAGAGGATTTTTTTACATCCGTCAGTGCAGAGATTGACCGTGAAACACTTGTCATGCGATATGTTTCCACAGGGCATCCGCCGTTTCTCCTGATCCGGGGAAACAAAGTTGACGAACTGCCGGAACTCGGAGGAGCGGGAACGAATATTCCTGTTGCCGTGAGAAGCGGAATCGCGTATTCAGTCGGAGAAACACAGCTTCAGGAGGGCGACAAGCTGATTTTTTATACAGACGGATTAACCGAAATGCCCCTGAAGAATCGAAAAGAAATGATAAAGCTGAAGGAACTGAAGCAGTTGGTCGGAGACATTATTCGCCAGCCCACAAAATGTTTCCGATCCGGAGAGCAGGAAGGAGAGATGACCGGAGGCAGGAAACAATATCCGGAATTGTCAGTTTCTGACATAATGAATAATCTGCTGATTCGCATTTCGGAAATAAGCGGAGAGGAAGTCGTGCCCCATGGTTGTAAAGACGGGCCGAAAAACACATCTGCTGATGATATCACAATTCTTTGCCTGGAAATTGAGAACCGGAACAATTATTATGAGAATATCTGGAAACCGAAAGATTCCGATGATATTGCCAGACGAATTGCCGGACTTTGCGAAAAACTCGAATGTGAATGGAATTACTATGACTGCGAACTTCCCCAGTCATGCCTTCGCATGGTGCTGGAAGAAGCTTTGTTGAACGCATGGGTACATGGCAGTCATCAAAATCCGGATAAATCTGTCATTGTCCGCTGGCGGTTCGGAAATGACTTTCATTTTGAAGTTATTGATGAAGGAGACGGATTTGATTATAAATCTGTTCCTGACCCGACATCCCGGAATAATCTTATAAAACCAAGCGGAAGAGGAATATTTATTATTCGGCACTTTTGCGATAAAGTAAACTGGAAAAAAGGCGGACGGCATTTAACCGCATCTTTAAAAAAGCATCCTGATTTTGCGGGGAAGCGCAACCACTCAGAAACTCTGATCAGACAACCTTCCCTTTTCTCTGCTCCGAACGGATTGACAAATCCGGCAGGACCGGTTGAATCTGTCAATCCTAATCAGGCAGCCGGGAAAGTTCTCTGACCGGTATTCTTTAACACCCGAACATAAAAAAGGGAGAACTGTTTATGGAAGTAATTATCACACGGGACGGGAACCAAGCCCGTCTTGAAATCAAGGGGGATATAGATGAACCCGGGGCAGAGGACCTTAAAAAGCGATTTCGTGAATTGAAGATATCACTTCTCAGGGAAGTGACTTTTGATTTTAAAGAAGTCAGTCATATTGGCAGCGCAGGAATTGGAAAACTGTTGCTGTTTTATAAGGATTTGGCCTTAAACGGGGGAAAAATGGGGATCGAAAATGTTTCAGAAACAGTTTATGAATTGTTCAAGGTGCTGAAGCTGGATACAATTTTCAGCATATCGAAGTAATATGAAGAAATCCGGAACTGAACCTCCGGATTTCACCTTGACCCCGAGCAGGAGCCTGGGAACGGGTAAAAAATAAAACTCGAAACTCGAAACGTAAACCCGATTTTCCTCAAAAACAGTCACAGGCCCGAATACCGGAAGACTCCGGGGAGAAAGAGTTTGAAATTCCGGGGAGGAGAGATAAAAAAGAGACAAAAATGAGCGATAAACTATTAAAGAAGCAGAATATTCTTATCGTGGACGATGCGCCTGCGAATATCAGGGTGCTGGTGGAGATATTAACTGACACATATGATATCAGTGTTGCCACGAACGGACCGGAGGCACTTGAAATTGCAACATCGAGAACAGGTCTGTACGGCTCCCCTGATCTGATCCTGCTGGATATAATGATGCCGGAAATGGACGGATATGAGGTTTGCAAGATACTGAGGCAAAATCCGACGACAAAGGATATTCCTGTGGTATTTGTCACCGCCAACACAGATGATGGCACCTTGCAGGAGGCATTTGAGTCAGGCGGAACAGACTATGTACGCAAGCCGGTCAACAAAGTCGAACTGCTGGCGAGAATCAAATCCGCACTGACCCATCAGGAACTGACCAAAAAACTTCTGGAGGAGGAAAAACTTGAGGGTGTGCTTGAAATGGCAGGGGCAATCTGCCATGAACTCAATCAGCCCATGCAGTCCATCCTGGGATTTTCCCAATTGCTGATGGACGATATGGCAGAAGACAACCCCAACTATGAATATATCAGGATTATAAAAAGTCAGATAGACAAAATGGGGAGGATCACCAAGAAACTCATGCGGATTACAAGATATGAAACGTGCGAATATATAGAAAGCACGAAGATTATTGATATATATAAAGCCTCGGATGAAGAGGCTTAGGAACAGGAAAACTCGAAGTTCATATTTTAAGGAGATAACAGGATGGAGAAAACAAAAATAAATGATTCCAAGCCGATATTGGCGTTGAAAGACCGGCCTATTTCATCAGACGGAGGGTTTGTGATACCTATCGCGTATGAATTGGAAAGCAATAATTATACCATAGCGGATCGCTATGATTTTCCGAACAACGGACGAATATGGGTATCCAGTGAATATGAAACCATTGACAGACGATTTTCTGATTACGAATTCTTCCGGGTCAACAGATACAGTGCGGATGACAATGAGGCATACATAGAAAATGACTATCTTGAAAAATACTGGATGAGAGGTTCTGATGCGGAAGCATTAAAGCGTTTTGAAATGTGCCCTATCATTAAGGAAGACCTGCCGGATGTGGAGAGGCCGTATCTGAACTCGATTGCTCCGTTGCCGAACCGCTCGGTGTTTGTGAATGACAATACATATCTTTTCGGGCCTTTTGAATGGACAAAAGATGATGAGGGCATCCGACTGAGCGCGGCCCAGTCCCCCCTGCTGGGACTGAAACCGGATCATGTGTTCAAGGTGAAAATACCGGAGGTAAGCCAGTTTATCATAAAATTTGACAATTTTAAAAATCACTTTTCCCTGCCGCCTGCTGAATATCTCTTCAACACCAATTTTTTGAAAGCGGTTGAGTATAATCAGCAGGATTACATATCTGACGACCGGCTGGTGACCTGGGGAAACAAGAACTTTCTCAAATCAAGCATTGCCAAGTTAAATCGGAAGACAGCCACCGAGTGGCTTGAAGCGGTGAAGAACCTGAAGAATCTGACCGGTATGGATACGAATCGCCGGGACCGGATCGTAAAACTGATTCCGAAAATGCTCGAAGAGAGTACCCAGCAGGCATCTTTTATCAACAATTTCCTGACCAATGAATCTGAAGGTCAGAAAATCGTCGATCAATACCTTGTGGATAACAAGGACAAATTCTTCAAGGATCAGTTAAAGCATATCGAGGAGAGAGCGGAAAAAGAGGCTGTCAAGCTCAGGAGAGATATGTATTTTCTCCGCGCCAAGCGGGATCAGCTATACAGGGAAATGGAAGAGCTGAACAAGAAAAAAAAGGAAGAGCAGACACGCTATGAACAGGAGCGAAAACAGGAACTCCGTTCCATAGAAGAGAGAATCGGGAAACTGATACAGGCCGAGGATTTGTATAAAGAAATCGAATTTATGAAGTTCAACAGGAAAAAGATCGAAACCGAGATAAAAAAACTGAAAGCAGAGGATATTACAGAAAAGCTGACAGAAATCAAGACCTATCTGGATCTGCTCAACGGCAGTTACACGATGGAACAGGAAAAGGTGAAGCCTCCGACCTTCTACGTCAAACGAAGGGAGTTCAGCGGAAATCATAGGGAATTCGCGGACAAGGTGCGTGAATATCTGGTGGAACAATGCGGCCGCAATTATTCTTCCGACGAGATCGCCAATTTGCTGATATGTATTCAGCAAAGCTTTCTGACCATACTGGCGGGGCCTCCCGGAACCGGCAAAACCTCCATCATCCATTACCTGGCCGAAGCATTGGGAAATACAGAGAATCTTCTGAAAATTCCGGTTTCCCGGGGCTGGACATCCCAGCGGGATATCCTGGGGTATTTCAACCCGCTGCGCGGCCAGTATCAGAAGTCAAGAACCGGCCTGTACGATTTTCTCCATATCACTCAGAACGACAGCAATGTGTCCGAGTTTTCCCGGTGGGTACTGCTGGATGAGGCAAACCTTTCCCCGATTGAGCATTATTGGGCTGATCTGCTTGGCTTATGTGATCCTGAAGGAGAACGGAATCTTGACACAGGCAGCCCCGGCAAGGAAAGATTCCTCCACATATCCCCATGCGTGAGGTTTGTCGGCACTGTAAACCATGATAATACCACAGAACGGCTTTCGCCCCGTCTGATTGACCGGGTTCCGGTGATAAGACTTGAACCTGGTTATGAATATTCCAACCCTGTCAACAGCAACCGCCTGAAGCCTGAAGGCGCACTGCCTTATGAGATCATGCAGGAGTTTTTTTCAGGCTCGGATGAGGATGATTTTGCAAGCAAAGAAGGAGAAATTATAAAAGAAATCATTGAAATCCTGCAAACAGAGACAGCGGATTTTGAAGGCTCGCCTTTTGTGGTTGTGAGTCCGCGAAAATATTACACCATCAAACGATATTGCGTGGTTGCCCGGGACATTTTTGTGAATGATCAGGCCATTGATTTTGCCGTGGCCCAATATATTCTTCCATTGATCGAAGGTTATGGCGCAGGCTTTGGAAAAAGACTTGAAAAGCTGCTGGATGTCACCACAAACAACTCGCTTTATCGTTCAACCCGACTTTTACGCAGGATTATTGAGGCGGGAAAACAGGCGCATAACTCATATTCATTTTTCGGTTAAGCGGTGCTGTCCTTCGTCGGTGATCCGTTGTTTGCTGCAAGCGACAACGGATCCCTGACAACGGACCACTGACAACGGACCACTGACTAATTATGGAAATTCAACGAGATTTCAGATTTTATATCAAAGTATTGGCTGGTGCCAGGCAGGGGGAACGCATTGAAATTCCCCTGCTGGACAAAATGGCCGGAACCGCCGCGCCTCATGCATGGATTCACGAAGACGAAGAGATATGTTTCATGCTTGTGACACCGCACGATATGGAAAGCCCTGTTCTCTGGATATCCGATTTGCCCAAGCCACCCTCGGATTTCAAGAAACTGAGCAACAAGGTCATCTATCTCTGGCATCCTGAATCAAGGGGATTTAACCGCTATCAGGCGTTCTTTCTCAACTGCTTCGGTTCCTGTAAGCTTGATATTGAGATCAGGAAAAGAGAGGGCGAACAGCTATGGATTGAGTTGTCGCCCTTTGAGGTGAGAGCGAAAAAAATCACTGCCGAACGTCTCAGGGAGATCATCAAATATCTGGCATCCCGTATGAACGACCTGCCCGGGGCAAGTTTCAGCGTGACCCAGATTTCAGCGGGGCAGAATAAACGGAGCGTCACCATACTTTTGAAAGAGGCGGAAGACGGGTTAAATCTGTTTGAGCAGCAACTGCCCATATTGCTCACCCATCACCGTACCCGTCTGGTTCCGATGCGGGTGGTGCGCATACCTGGGCCGGCCGACTGTTTTGATGCAAATACCGCGGAATGGCTGATTTCCCATCTGGACATCCTCATGCCCGCGTCGGAATTTAACGATGCGCTTGTCACCATTGACGGGCATCCATATACTGCAAACAAACTGGAGGTCAATGACCTGGTTGAAGAGAGCAACGTCTATGAGAATCAGGTTCTGCACAGTTATCTGAACAATATGAAGACATTTTTGGTGGAGATACGGAAAGAATGTGACAGGATACAATCTCATGCCCCTTCGTCCCCCAGAGAGCCGAAAGAGGAAGAAAAAGCGGGAAGTGATTCAGGGGTCAGTGGCAGATACGTCAGTTTTTCCATTGAGATAAAATCCTCCATCCGGGAACTTTTCAAGGGACGCAAGGCAAAATGTGACCAGCTTCTGGAAAAATGCAATTATCTGATGGGTGTTCTCAACGCAAAGATTCCGGTCGCCCGCTTTCTCGCGGGGGTTCCGTCCCTGACCCCGTGGGTAAAAGCAAACTTTCATTACCGCATTTTGTTTGAGAGGATTATCAGATGGTATCAGATGGGTGCGCCCGACTGGTCAGATGAGGAACGACTGGTGGGGGTCCGCTCCATAGACGAACTCTATGAATACTTCTGTCTGTATAAGCTGATTGACGGGCTTGAAAAATCGGGTTTCCAGCGAAAAGACAGTCCGGATGAGAAGAATCACAGGATAGTTTATCAGGATAACATACCCATGCGCAGATATGAGTTTGAAAAGGGCAAAACGCGTCTGACGTTGTATTATGAGAAGGAGATATGGTCTCCTAAACATAAAGCTTTTGAAAAAAGTTCTTTCTTCAATGTGGAAGGCTGGATATGGGATTCTTGCCGGAGAAAGGGAGCCAACGCCAAACGGGTGCCGGACTATATTTTTGAAATCTCAACGGATCAGCAAGGGGATCGGGATTCTGCAAACAGCGTTCTGGCAGTCTTTGACGCCAAGTATTCTCCTGCAGATACTGTTTTTTTTGAAAAACTCCCTGTTTTGGTCATGCGCTATGTCCACGGTATCAGCGGAAAGGGAGGAGGTGTTTCCCCTGTGGTTTCCTTATACCTGCTTCATCCGAAAGAGACAAACCAGTGGGGAGATAAAGCACCGGTGAGATCCTTTTATACCAACGATTATGATCTGTTCGGGAGCAAGGCTGTCATACCGGCTTTAGGCGCGGCAGAGGTTGATCCTGCTTCGACTTATGATATTTCAAATTTAATCGAACGGATTGTGGAACTGTCAGAGCAGAGATTATATTCGTTATCTGCCAAGTCAGTCCGGAATCAGGTTTTTGAAAACGCCTGATTCCTCTCTGCTCCCGCGGGATTGCCAAATCCCGCCGGTGTCATATTTATGTAGTCGGCTCCGAAACGGAGAAACTGCGTCTGTTCAATAAAATTCAGCACAGACTGCTCGGACGGTTGTACAAGATACTCTCGGATGAATAATATGAATGGGTTTAAAAGACATCGGGCAGAAATAAAGTCTGAAAAGGGCGAGACCATACACCTGATATACGATGAGAACGCTGACATACTGGAGGTATTTTTCGGTGAGAATGAACCGGCAACAGGTGTTGAACTGACCGATCATATTCTTCTGCGACTGAATCGGGAAACCGGACGTACTGTCAGCCTGACACTTTTTCATTTTTCGATTCTTGCAGAACAGACAGAGTTCGGCCCCCGCAGCTACCCTCTTGACAAACTTGAGGATTTACCGGAGGATTTGCGGGAATCGGTGATTCATGTTGTGACGGCAGCACCTGTCAATCAGTTTCTGAAGCTGTCGTTCTTCCAGGAATCGCCGACAAAGCAAGTGCCTCTCACTTACATAGCGCATGCCCCAAAATCAGCAATTGCAGGGGTGGCTCAACTGAGAACGACTGATGTAGGCACCGTCCGTCAAACGCTTGGGCCTGCCGTGCGAAAAATAGCTGAAATAGCGAGGTAAAGCATGATCAGAAATTTTACTTTGGATTATTGGATTGATGATGACTGGTATGTGGGAAAACTTCGTGAGGTTCCCGGGGTTTTCAGTCAGGGGGAAACCCTTGAGGAATTAAAATTAAATATTAAGGATGCTTTTGCCTTAATGATGCAGGAGGCATCGCTAATGCCTGTTCAAAGTTTCAAGTCCGCTGAATTACAAATGGAAATATTGTGAAGCGTAAAAATTTTATCAGACAACTTGTTGCCGAAGGCTGCTATAGCTTTTAACAAAAAGATTGTCCGGAGTGCGAAAATTGAGCGAAGCGGTTTTTCGCATGACACACCACCGAGCGGACAAATCTTTTGTTGAAAGCTCTATCTGAAACGATATGACAATATTTATACCAATCCCATGACCGGCAGGCAGTCACCTGTTCCAAGACATCAGGAAATTAAGGAGAGCTTATGCAGGTTAATCAAACACCAACTGGGAACAACCTCCTGACGAGGGAGAGCGTTCTGGCTCAACTGAGAAAGACCGATGCCGGCACATTGAACCGTCTGCCAAGGGCATTGGCCTGCCGTGCGTCGAGCCTGCGCCTTCCGGCCAGAATGTCGGAGACTGCATCCCCGATTTCCGGCAGGTCATCCTGCCCCAGTCCGTGTTCCTCCATGAGAAAGAGCAGTGTTTCACTATGCGTCACATCGGGTTCGGGAAAATTTTCGGTTTCATATACCTCGACAAGTGTTCCCAGGGTGTCCATGAGCAAGGCCAGCGGATGTCCCTCGTCCTCCCCCACTCTCTCTGCGACATCATCCAGCAGCGATACAAGGCGGTCATACGCCTCACGGGTCCGTGGCACCGAAAACACAGGTGCCACCGAAGGCCATATTTTTTCAATGTGTTCCAGTCTGTGAGCGGTCATTGCGGCTCCTTCCACCTGCCTCTGTCATATTCATCATGCGTGAATACATGCAGAATATACAGTTTTCCCCGGTTATAATGAATTGCCGCGATCAGACGAACCTTATTGCCGCCAATGTTGAACACAGTCCGTTTTCCAACCTGATCAGCGTTTGGGAATGTTTTTCGAAGATCATCAAACGACTTGAAAGACAGCGTTTGACAAGTTTGTACCAGTTGTCCAGTGCATTTTTGCAATCCGGGTGTCTTTTGGAAAATTCCAAAAGATGCATTTGGATTTATGCCCTTTTTGCTGGCTCCTCATAGCGAATATTCAGTCTCAACAGAGGGGGGTAACACGACAATCCTGACCCCTCTCATTGCCCATACGAACTTCGTTGTCAGAATGACAACACCTACAGATCCGGCTCAAATTGTTCAATCCGTTTGCAGCCCAACTGTATGGCAGGAATGCAATACTCATAATTGCATTATGAAAAGGAATAAATAGCATGACAGAAACAATTTGTCAAGTCTTTGTCTGAATGGTGAGACAGCACCATAGTTTGACAAAAGTCCTGCTTCGGCACCGCCTATGAATACTTTTGTTTGACAATAATCCAGCTTTGCTGTAGGGTATTTCTATGATTTGAAGGTCAAGTTTTCTGCCCTCTTTGCTGGAAAAGCTTAAAAATTTAATGGTGTTCACAGGGCATGATGTTTATCAGCCGAAAAAACTTGATTCCCCCATCAGATAACTGGCTTATGATGTCAAGGGCCGTCTGACCCGTGTCACGGATGCATTAGGACATAAGCAGGAAGTGACATACAATAAGACATATAATGTGCGTACTCAGATTGATGCGCTGGGTAAGACGCTGATCCATACTTTAAATAGAAGCTATGATTTCTTTTGACCTCGTTCCGACGCTCTGTCTTAGGAACACATACTAACGAAGAAAGGGGGCGTTTATGAACTGGCAAGAAGTGTGCGAACACTCCGATTTGCAAAACCTGCCTTTCAAAATCGAACTGAATGAGAGGGGACAGATCATCATATCATCGGCAAAGGCAGATGATTTCGCCACAGAAGTCGAGCTTTTGCGGAAAAACCATGATTTTCTGGCATTTTTGGATGAATGCAAAAGAGACACTGCTTCCATATCGTTTGATGAAGCCGAACGTCTGCTTCGGTGAACGATTTCGCTACTCCGGACAACTCCGTCACAGGTTCACTTCAATGGGAAATACTGCAAAACCAGACGGTTGTGGGAAAGCTCCAAATATCGGACAGCATGCTGTTTTCTCAGACAAATCCGGGCGGATTTTCCAAAAAATTCCATTGAACTGAACCAGTGTCAAAAGGAGTGCGTCATGCAATACCCAGAGATGCGTGAGGAACTTATCGGCACATTAAAGGCACTGTCGGACAGACAGTACCAGAAAAAAGCATGGATACAGAAACAGTATTCCGAAGGAATTGTTTACGACTGTTTTGACTACGCGGTTCATTTTCTGTTTGACGATACAGGCTTGGCTGAAAAACCGAAGAAACTGATCTGTGTCATTCTTGAAGATGAATACGAAGCTGTATTGGTACGGGCTGTTGTCTCTTCCATAGAGAGACTCCTTGCTGAGACAGGAGACAATCTCACAGATGAGGCATATACACGCTCTCCGATATGGGAGAATGTAATCAGAACAGCCAAAAGAGCATATAATGTCGTTATTGAAAATCAGAACAATTTTCAGGAAGGAGATGCTTATCATGAAAAAAATATGCCTAAAAAATTCATCTTCTCCTAAATCCGTTATAATCAGCAATAAACATTGCGGACGGGGTTGCAAACCCCGTCCGGCAACGAATATAGGATAACGGGTTTGTTTGGAGTTCCCTTACGAGTGACGAAACAATAATATTAAGGTGAAAAAAATATGAAAATAGAAGTCATCAGCAAATATCCTGAAGATAAAAAACGCTCGGTTCCGATTCTTTTTATACACGGGGCCTTTGCAGGCGCCTGGTGCTGGGAAGAATATTTTCTTCCCTATTTTGCCGACCATGGATATGAATCCCACGCGTTAAGCCTTAGGGGACATGGAAAGAGTGAGGGGCATGCATCTGTCTGGATGAACTCAGTCCCTGATTATATTGAGGATGTGTGTCAGGTTGTCCGGGAGTTGGGAACTTCTCCGATTCTGATCGGTCATTCCATGGGCGGATGGATTGTTCAGAAACTTATGGAGTCTTTTGAAAGACCTGCCGGGGTTCTGTTGGCCCCCATACCCGCTGACGGCCTGTTATCTGTGGCCATGAGAATGCTCTGGCTTTATCCGAGTTTCTGCCAGAAAATGTATCTGATAAATATGCTTCCAAGGAGTGCGTGGGAATATGTGGCTTCTTTTCAGGAAATGCGGGACCTTTTCTTCAGCAAAGCGGTGTCGCCGGAGACTGTGAAAAAATATGTCCCCCTTTTTCAGCATGAATCGTACAAGGCAATGTGGGATATGTCAGGATCCAAATATTCACCGCAACCGCGGAAAGTAAAGACCCCGCTTCTGGTCCTGGGAGCGGAAAATGATGTCATTATTTCGCCTGATTCCGTCAAATCAACAGCGAGGTCCTACAATACAGAAGCCCGCATTTTTCCAAATATGGGTCATGCGATGATGTTGGACAAAGATTGGCAGGCCGTGGCGGATCAGATACTTGACTGGCTGGACAAAAAAGTGGAAAGTGGAACACCTGATGCTCAAAGCTAAGTATCTGTGCAAAAGTTTCATAACATTCTCACACAAAGACACAGAGGCACAAAGAAAGAGGATTCCCTACTTTTCTTTGTGTCTTTGTGCCTCTGTGTGAGATATGAGATTATGGGAAATTTCTGGTCAGGTACTGTACTTATCTGAAATTAAAAAGGAAAACATAATGGACGCATTATCCATCTATTTTGGCAGTTTGGAAGTTGAAATGAAAACCGGGATTGACATTAAAGATATAATGAATTATCTTAAATCGTTGATTTCAGAATCCAACATCACCGATGGGAATCTGAACGCCACTGTTATCGGCTCAACCGGGTCAGTCACAACCATTGAGTATGAACCGGGTGTAGTGAAAGATTTGAAAAGAGCCATCCGTCAGATGGCACCTCCGGGACTGGAATATGAGCATGAAAAAGCTTGGCATGACGGGAACGGACACAGCCATGTTCAGGCCGCTCTTATGGGGCCGTCCATATCCATTCCTGTCAGAAAAGGCAAACTCATTTTGGGAACCTGGCAGCAGGCAGTTGTGATAAACCATGACAACTGCTCAAGGAAAAGAAGGGTTGAAGTTACAATTATCGGAACCGCATAGAAACCCGGATTTTTTTCCCGAATGAATTGCTTCCTGCCGAGATTCCGATAAACGGCCATAACCTGCAAATCACAACGAGCAATGAAAGTTTTCCAGTTTTTCCTAAAACCTAAAACCTAAAACTTAAAACCTAAAACTTAAAACCTAAAACTTAAAACTTAAAACTTTCATATAACGGAGTTTCAAAATGTATCGAAAAAGCATCGTAGCGGTTTTTATGTTTATGCTGATCTGTTCAGGTTGTGCAAAATCCCCTCCGGTTCTCCCGGAAAAGCGTTTTGAACAAACGCAAACGCCCGTTAATGGGAACGCTATGCCGACATTAATCATTGCGGCAAGATCAAATGACTTCAACCTGATTAAAGACCTGTTACGCAGCGATGCGAATGCCAATGTGAAAGATGACAAGAGGAAGTCTGCCTTGTGGTACGCTTTTGAGAGTGAAAGTTTCGAGGCGTTCAAAGTATTGCTCGAACAGGGAGCGCACATTGATTTCAAATTAAGTTATAAAACAGTATCGGATTCATATAACAAACTGAAATTTTACAAACTGGTCAAGGAGTATGACCGTTTCAATAAAATAAAGTATCGCGGCAATAATAATGACCTGTCTGTTTTTGACGCTTATTTTTCAGAATTTTCAAACGGCCATTATGTGACACAAGTGGTGAATATATTAGAACAGATTGTTAAAGACGATTATAAAAGGGCATCTTCCGGATCTGCGTTGCAGCAATTTATAAGAAAATATTCCGCTCTGGGCCAGAATGGTTATCTGATTATCGCCAGCGACCTGAACATAAGAGCCGGGAATTCCATTAACACGGCAAGAACAGGGGAATATGACAGAGGGGAAAAGGTTTTTGCCATAAGAAAAAAAGGAGAATGGATTGAGACCGACAGAGGATGGATAAACGCAAAATATGCAAAGCAGATAAAAAAAAGCATTCCAATCTTACAGCCGTATCTTCAGAAAGCTGCGGATAAACTGGGTCAGATCCCCGTACCATACAAAACCGATCAGGCGCAGCCGGCAACTGAATTGCAACAATCGGAAGTCAAGCCCCGGCAACCGGAAATCGCCCCCCCGAAACGCGAGGCAGGTAAAAAAATATCAGAAGAACTGGATCGCATACTGAAGAATCCGACATTGTCGGAATTGGAAACATTTATTAAAAGATATAAAAACAACAGTGCCTGCCGTTCTTTGGTAAACAAGGCCAGGGAAAAATATAAGAAGATTCTTTTGGGTGATATGTGAGACATCCGTGAGTCTGCAATTTGCTCAATCAGGATCGGCAGCGAAAAAGCTCCAAGTGAAAATGCAGGGTTGCTTTGAACTTTTCACTTTGAACTTTTCACTTTGAATTTTTACTTAGGGATTTCCCAAAAAATAAAATACCTGGAATGTAGGGTGGGTGGAGCGAAGCGGAACCCACCAATTTCGCACAAGGTGGGTTCCGCTTCGCTCCACCCACCCTACATTTTTCTGAATGGGTATATTATTTCTTTGGATTTCCCTTACAGGATAAAAAAAAGATGTTACGAAAAATTTTCATCAGTTTACTCATTATTCTGTTCTCAGGCGTCAGTTACGCTGATTTGAGAAAGGATAATCTGGAGAAGCGGAAAAAAGTGAGGTACGCCGTAAGCAGAGGCATCCTCAGCCTGTATGATATCCCTTTTGAAACATATATAAAATTGGAGATGTGGGACGAAATCGCATTTATATTTGAAGCAAATAACAAAAATATGATAACATACGAATTTCCCGGCTTGTATTACAGCCGCCCTTATGTGGTGAATGATACGATATGGGTCTTTGAGAACTCCGGCCGGAGTGATAAGGGAATTTATATCTTTGATCCGGACTCACTCAGATTCTTAAAGAAATTAATCCACAGGGATTATTTGAAATATGACAGCGGAATAAGGAAAATAGTTGGCAATACGGTCATATCCGGCGGATCGGATAAAGATGTTGATGTGGCTGTGATTTGGAACACCGATACCAACGAGATACGGACGGTAAAGCTTGGAGACGGACATTATGTCGGAGCCATCGAGGTCAGAGAAAACAGATTGTTCATCGGTTCATGCGGCGGCGTGGTCAATGCTTGGCGTTATGACACCTTGGACTTTTTCGGCATCTATTCTTCAAGTGAGGAAGAAAACATAGACTGGACCGTTTTTAACGAAAAAGAATGCATAACAAATCTTAAAGTCATTCAGGACAAACTTATCGGCGTCGGAGAAAAGACAGTTTTTACATGGAACATTGAAGATAGGGAATTATTGGAAAAATATCCGAAAGCTCTGAGCAATTCAATTGTCTTTTTTTATGAAAATTACATGATTGAATACAAAAATGACAAATTTGCTGTCAGAGATTTGGAAAACGCCAAGATCATTCGCAAAATGAAGGCGGAGAAATCCATTGAAGACCTGATCGTCACCTCGGAAAAAATATTGGGAACCCATGAGGGGGAACTGCTGATTCTTGCCCTGCGGCATAACATGGGTCTGCTGATTTATGATTTCAACACATTAAAATTATTGAAGAAGATAAATACAAAAGGGGAAACGCTGACTGCGTATAAGAATACCATATTTGCAACCGATGACAGGGATATCTATAAATACGACATTGTCAATAAAAATACAGAAAAATATGAGGCTTTTTTAGAAAAAATCAAGCCGGACAATATTATCCTGAACAATAAGGCGTATTCCCAACTTATAAAGCGACTGCGAGATTATCCTGAAATTATTGAAAAAACAGAAATTTCCAAGAGATTTCTGAAAACGTACAGATTAAAAATCCGCCATTCTTTCAAATATGGAAAAATTGCTGAAAGATTTGTCTCAAACAGACAAAATCCTCAGGAGGGCTATAAAGAAGATGTTTATGGTTACAAAGTGCTTTACGAAGTGAGGAATAATTCCAATAAATACTATTTTGTGACCATGTCTGCCGCGTGGAGCGGTGAATACGGAAGACGTTCTCCCTCTGATAATGAAGTATGGAGTGTGGAGGATAATACAAAAAGAGGTCATGCAGAGCACTCTTTTTTTATTCTCCCTCATGGGGGCAAGCATAAAGGCCAATTTGAGGTAGGGGAAAAAGAACCGGTGAACCTGCTGATCTATCCCATGCGGATTGAAAAGGTCTCAGAAGGGTATTACAAAGGATTTATGAAGGCGTTAAGCAATGAGAATGAAGATGTGCCCCTTATTGACAAATATCTCGGAGACAATCTTGTAAGAAACTGGCATGGCATACTGAAAAAAAGAAAAAAGAAGCTCGTGGGAGATGACAAAGATATATTTAATCTATTTAATATATTCAAGTAAAATCCGTCAGTTATCTGGCCCTGCCTGACCTCTGACTTCTAACCCCTAACCCTTAACCCCTGAGATCCCTGACCCCAATATGATAACAGCAGTCGTAGCAAATCAGGACGGCGAAATTTTTGAACTTGAGGGATATGCCGCAGTTGGCATGGCCGGTTCCTCTTTTTCGCCTCTGACGATAAAAGAGACGCTTCCCATGCCTCATGGCGGAGAATTCATGTTCCTGCCTGAGAGAATCCCTGTGCTGTACAACATTGGCAAAGGCAGGTTTGAAGCTTTGGAGAAGAACCCTTATGCGCCCGACGAGCCGCTGTTTCCGGTTGCTGCCTTTAATTCTCCCGGATATGTCACGTCATATATGAGCGCGTACAAGGAAGGCAACGGTGCGGGATATCTCCCTCTTTTTTCCTACGGAGCCGTGGGATGGCATAAAGGGAAATTCAGAACTGCTGTGATTCTTGTGGACAGTGAACCGCGGCAGGACCTTCGGCGAATGCAACAGGAGAAGGTGGTGGCCGGGGTGCGCAGGATGAGAAAGAAAATGCCCTCCAACCGACTGCGGGAACATCTTGAAAAATGCGCCCTGACGTATGGATGCCCCGCGGGAAAAAATTTTTTTTTGAGAAGATATGAGGCTCCGCTGCCGACTTCCGGGGCCTGCAATGCCAAATGCATGGGCTGCATATCCCTTCAGAAGAACAGCGATATCCCAAACAGCCAGGATCGGATTCCTTTTACACCGTCGCCGGAAGAGATTGCGGAAGTGGCCCTTGAACATATCAGCAAAGTGAAAAAAAGCGTGGTCAGCTTCGGACAGGGGTGCGAGGGGGATCCGCTGCTGGCTGCCCATGTCATTGAACCGGCCATCCGCAGGATACGTTCCGAAACAAGCCGAGGCACGATCAACATGAATACAAACGGGAGCAAACCGGATATTCTTGCCAGACTGTTTGGCGCAGGACTGGACAGTATGCGCATCAGCATTAACAGCGTCCGAAAAGAATGCTACGAAGCCTATTTCCGGCCCTCGGAATATGCGTTTTCAGATGTCGTCGAAGGCATTGACATGGCGATTCAGCGAGGAAAATTTGTGTCCGTAAATTACCTCAACTGTCCCGGGTTTACTGACACACCCGAAGAAGTCGGGATGCTGACCGAGTTTATAAAACAGCACCCGATAAACATGATCCAGTGGCGAAACCTGAACTTTGATCCTCTCAGATATTGGAAAGCCATGTCCGAGGTTGCAAGCCAGGGCAGACCCATCGGGATGAAAAATGTGCTCAGGCAAATTCGTAAAACCTTTCCAAGTTTGAAATACGGGTATTTTAATCCGCCTAAGGAGATGTTCGGAAGAAAAGCCTCGGAACCGCGGATGCGCTGAGAGAATCCCTAACTGGCGACAGCGGGGCAAATCGGCCCTGCCTGTTCTGAGTTCTGAGCATCATAATACCAAGTCTACGCTAGATTATTGTCAGGCAAATAAAAAGTTTTCTGAAAGTTTGGAATTAAAACCATGAGATTTCAGTACAAAATCATATTTGTGACACTTGCCATTCTCGTAGCCACGTTGTTGCTGAATTCTGTTTTAAGTCTTGCTTCATTTGAAAAAATCTGATTATAACGCTTTTATGGAGGCCTGAAATCAGCCCTGCATCGCACCTTTTTAACCACAAAGGACACAAAGGGGGTGAAGGGTGAGGCGGAGGATTTTGTCAACTCACCCTGGCAATAATTTGGAATTGCAGAACAATTTTTCAAATTGTTTTGTCTGACACTAAGCCGGGCAACGTCAGCTGTTGACATCCGGAATTGTGGAACAATTTTCCAAATTGTGCCTGAGCGAATTGCAGATTCACTCTGATTTTGCAACAAACCTAAGAATAAAGGTGAAAACATGGAAAAAGAAACCTTCAGCAATTATGATATCACAAAAGCAATGACACTTCTGAACCTGTCTCACCCTCTGAAATGGGATATTCCCCTGAACTCTGTCAGCCCGAGTGATTTCCTGACTGTGGGGCTCAGGGAGGCAGAGCGGCAGGTCATTATCGGCTCAAATGAATGGGAGCAGCGCCTGTTCATGGAACTCATTTTTCTGGAAGCGCTGCGTGGCCGCAATCTGAAAATGTGGCAGGAAAAACAGATAGACGGCGGAGAAAGTCCCTTCCGTGGAAAAGTTGATTTTGCGTTCACCCCTTACCATATCGCATTCAAATCCCCTTACCTGATTCTGTCCGAGGCAAAGAAGGAGGATTTTGAGCAGGGCTGGGGCCAGTGCCTGATGGCAATGAAGGCCTGTCAGATGATGAATGAGAACGAAGGGCATAAATTCGATGTTTACGGCATTGTCAGCACCGGAATGTTCTGGGAATTCGGCAAATATACAACAGATTGCCAATTTCACAAAACCGGCGGATATACGCTCACCCAGCCTGATATCATTCTGGGCATACTTGATTCCCTGTTCACAGAATGCGAGAAAAGAATATAAAGGAGCCATCTCATGAAACCATCACCCGGAAAGCTGTCGTTCCCATGGGAGTTCTCATTATCTGCCTCATTATGCATATACAGGATATCTCCGAACAGTTTCAGGACGCGGAAAAACTGTATCAGGACAATCCGGGGCTGATTGTTCCCGACACGGACTTTGTCACCGGATATTTCTGTCAGGCATGAATGATGCATAGTTCTGACTTTCCAAAGTTTTCAAGACAAAGGATTCATATATGGCGGATGACAGAAAAATAATCAAAGCAAAATTCTACAGGTCTGACACAGACAAACTCCCTGTAAGAGAGTGGCTGACAAAGCTGCCTCGCGGCGATCAGAAAATTATCGGGGATGATATCAGGACAGTCGAATTCGGATGGCCCATCGGAATGCCTCTGGCCAGGCCGCTGGGAAACAGGCTGTGGGAGGTCAGATCAGATTTGGAGAACGGACGAACTGCACGAATCCTGTTCACAATCCATAAAAATCAGATGCTGCTTTTGCACGGATTTATAAAAAAATCGCAGAAGACTTCCGGGAAAGATATGGATATCGCAAGAAAAAGAATGAAATAATTTTTTGAAGGAGGGGATATGCCGATAACAGATAAAAATGTGGGAGACAGTTTTGAGGATTTCCTTGAGGAACAGGGACTGCTTGAGGAATGCACTGAAACAGCGGTCAGGAGAGTTCTTGCGTTTCAGATCGAACAGATGATGAAGGAAAAGAAGCTGAGCAAAACAGCGATGGCTGGTGAAATGTGTATGAGCCGGACATCTCTCAGCAGGTTTCTTGACCCGGAGAATCAGTCGGTGACACTGGAAACCATTAAAAAAGCGGCTTCGGTTTTAGGCAGAAAGATAAGGTTTGAACTGGCATGAACTCTCTGGCAGATCAGCATTGCTTTTCCCAATCCTGTGAAACTTACCCCGAAGGGGTTACATAAACCAGCCCAGGGTCAGCGCTATCGCCACTCTGGGAAAAGAGAACACCACCCAACATTTTCCCTCAAAGGGGTTCCGTAAACATCCGTATCGGGATAAAAAACATTTACATAAAGCCCAAAAGAGTGCTAAAATTACATTTTATCAATCGGATTTTCAGCCGGGCCGGCAGCATAAACGGGGAAAACAGCCATTCCTTTCCCTTTCTTATCCGTTTTCCCTGTAGTTATACCGGCGCATGACAACTGCATTCCGAACCGCAGATGACCGCTGATTAAAATGATTTCACAGATTTATCCGAAGGATAATGCACGGGAACAGATGCTGAATATAAGTGTTTTCATGCAATATTAAGCAATTAAGGAGGCTGAAAATGAGAGTTGAGGCAGTAAGGAGGGAAGGCGGTTTTTTCATTCCCATAAATGACGAATTGAGGATTATCAGCCAGGACAGAATTATTTTTGACATACAAATTGTCAGGCCGGCCGGATTCTGGAATGTACTGACGGCATTCCGACAGACTGCGGAGAAAGAGGGGATCGAATTTTCCGACTCGGATTTTGAAGGACTCAGGGATAATTCCCGGGGACGAAAGGAGATTGAATGGTGAAATATCTTCTGGACACAAATATCCTGTCCGAAGCTTCAAAAAAGATACCGGACAAATCGGTTCTTGAAAAACTCAGACGGCATGAGTATGAAATTGCAACCGCCGCCATTGTGTGGCATGAGCTCAGATACGGCTGCGAACGTCTTCCGGTTTCCCGAAAGCGGGAACTCATCAAATCATTTCTTCATGATGTGAGACAGGTCATGCCAGTTCTCCCTTATAATGAGGAGGCTGCGGAATGGCACGCCGGAGAACATGCAAGACTGTCATCTCAGGGGCTTACACCTTCATTTGCAGATGCTCAGATCGCAGCGGTTGCCAGTGTGAACAGCCTGATCCTGGTGACGCGCAATGTATCCGACTTTGAGCATTTCTCCGGATTGATAATTGAAAACTGGCATAACACATAGTTTTTAATCAATTTGTCATCCAATCTCTGATTCAGGGATTAAGGAATTTTCATAATTAAAAAAATCCTGATTATAACGGATTTAGGGGAGGCCTGTAAAGCCCCGTGGGGGCGGCATATTTGTAGCTGCAAACATGCCGCCCCCACGGGGGCTTGGACGGGCTTCGGGCCTGCCGGTGCTGCAAACATGCCGCCCCTACGGGGCTTGGGCGGGCTTCGGGTCTGCCGGTGCTACAAATATGTCGCCCCTACGGGGCTTGGATCGTAGCTTCCCCTAAATCCGTTATAATCAGAAAAAATCATCGCTATCGTATTTCTGATTGTCCGGGATGGAGGGACGGAGAAATGCGGATGTCCGCTGTCTCTTTCACCGTGTGGTGGGAGAAACTCACCGGATCCCCGGACAATCCCATGCGTCAAGTGATTGTCAGCATCCATTCCCCGGCTGTCGTGAGACAGGTGAGCGATGACAGCTTGCTGATTGCGGAACTGAAAGAGGCGGTGCGGGACAGGCGGGTCTGTTTCAACTGGCTTCCAGACACATGGCGGGCAGTGGAAGTTTGAAGGGTGAAGTTTGATCCGTTCCCCATTTTCCCATTTTCTTAGGGGTAAAAAACATTTGCATAAAGCCCAAAGGAGTGCTAAAATTACATTTTAGCAACCATCTTCTGGAAAGTGGACACAGTCGAGCCGTATGTCAGTATAACTGGCCCGCAGGATAATTCGGAAACGGACACGCTTTCTTTAATAGAAGGAAGCGCATCCGACACATCAGGCGGAGTACCAGAGGTCGAATTGCAGATAACTGACGGAACACAGTATCTGAACGTCAAGGACTCCGGGGAAAAATATTTCTCAACAGAAACAGTGATCCCTTTTTACAGAATATATGGGGGCGAAGAAAAAAAGTCTTTAAGTTTCATGTTTGAGGAACACCTTAGAATTGACATGTGTAAACGCTTTCTGGTTAAACAGATGCCGATCACTAAGGAGGTGGCAGGAATGCTGGGGCATGCAAAAAAGGACTTTTCTGCTGAACAGATGCTGAACACTCAGGTTGAGGCAACTTTGCTGGATCAGGCAAAAAAGAGGAATTTCGATTGCATTTTGTTCGGCAATATCAAGGAAGAATCTCAGACAGGGTCTGTGGGAAGCCTGTCTGCTCTCGGAATTGCCTATTGTGTTCAGATCACCCCTCTGTTTTCACTCGGGTTGACACTGAATTTATGGGATAATGACCTGTCTGAAAATGAATGGGAAAGAAAAGTGTCTTCATCCGGTTCCAGAACAGACGATGATGGCAGTTCACGTTCATTCGGGATGAACAGCCTTGACCGATATTCATTCAGCGGTTTCAATGCAAATTTCGGTTTTTTGTGGAATGTCAACAAAAAAATCACCCTGGGCGGAGTCATAAAGACCCCTTTTGAGGCGGATGTAACCCATGAGCGCTCATCCGTCACCATTCAGTCGGGAAACATCGTAAATTCAAAGTCGTCAGTTGAGAATGAGACAATGGACATGCCCATGTCTTACGGTATCGGAATCGCTTACAGGTTCTCTGACTCGTTCTCGGTTTCAGCGGATGTTTACAGAACCGAATGGGATGATTTTCTTTACACCGATGATGAAGGCAGGGAGACATCACCTGTCACGGGTCGTTCCCCGGATACATCTGATATTGACCCGACTCATCAGGTACGCATGGGTGCCGAATATCTTTTTGTCACATCAAAGTATGTGATTCCGGTGCGCGGGGGCATCTTTTATGACCCTGCTCCGGCTGAGGGGGAGCCTGATGATTATTTCGGTTTCAGTATCGGTTCCGGGTTTGGAATGAAGCGGTTCATCTTTGACATGGCTTACCAATACCGGTTCGGAAACAATGTGGGGGCCTCCATCATGAAATCCATGAATTTTTCTCAGGATGTGGAAGAACATACCGTTTATTCGTCTGTGAATTTTCGGTTCTGAAGTGTGATCCCGGAGGTCGGACGATTTGTGTTTGACATGGCTTACCAATACCGGTTCGGGAATAATGTGGGGACTTCCATTATGAAAGAATGGGATTTTTCTCAGGATGTGGAGGAACACACGGTTTATTCGTCCCTGATTATTCATTTTTGAAATAAGACTGAAAAAGGATAAAAGGTATGTCAGGCATGAGTACCGGCAATAGGCATCCATCCGGTTAGCTTGAACTTCATATTTCGGCAGACAGGTATCGGATATAGACAGCAGATACTGTTCTCTTTGTTTCACAAGACTGACTATAGCGATACTTTAGCGAGGAGATTATCATGAACAGTCCGGAAATCAGGGAATTTATCAGAGAGAATAGTCATCTTTTCTGGTGGATAAAGCCCGATGAACAGGAAAATGCGGACATCGCCTTTCTGACTGAGGCAGTCCTGAACTACGGAAACGAGAAAAGTGTCAGAAAACTTTTTAATCTGGTGGGAGTGGAAAAGGTTGCGGAAATTTTTCATCGTCAGACTTCGGGGCCGAGAACAAATTATCATCCGCGCACAGCAAATTATTTCAGACTTTATTTTCAGCGACATGCATAAACACATTCTGACAAAGGAACAAAAGGAACTGCTGCCTCTGATCAGGCAGTTCAGGAAAGACTATTATCTTGCCGGCGGCACGGCTGTGGCCTTATATCTGGGGCATCGGCGATCTGTTGACTTTGATCTGTTCTCCCATAAAAGCATCAGGCGCAGACGCATAAAGAATATAATTGAGGCGCATCATTTGCCGACAAAAGATGTCCTCTTTGAAGCTCACGATCAGCTTCATCTTGTTGTGAACTGTGTGAAAATGACATTTTTCCATTTTCCCCATACTGTCACGCCCCGGGAAAGCTTTGAGAAAATCATACGGATACCTCCACTTTCAGACCTTGCCGCCATGAAGGCTTACGCATTGGGAGGACGGGCAAAATGGAAAGACTATGTGGATTTGTATTTTCTTCTGAAAGATCATTTTGATCTGAAGACGATCTCCTGCCGGGCAAAAGATATTTTCGGAAGATTTTTCAATGAGAAGCTGTTCCGGGAACAGTTGGCATATTTTGATGATATTGATTATCGGGAAGAAGTTGAATTCATCGGGAAAGAGATTGCGGAGAAAGAAATCAGGGATTTTCTGACAGAAACGGCACTTGCGCCTTTCTGAGAGAAACTGTCAGGAATTTTCAGAATCTCTGCCGGGTCCGAATAACGCATCCGGCAGAACCGAAATCCTGAAAATTCTTCCATCAGGTGAATTAGGGGTCGGACAATGGTGAGTCCGGACTGAAATCGGGGGACATTTGTCACAGTCAGGCCACTTTTTGACATGGTGGGCAGAGAATGGTCACATTTTCTTTCAGAAGAAGTGTCTTCTGCGGAGTCTGAAGATTTGCGGAAACACGAAAAAACCGGCCGTCCGATTGGCAAGAAATCATTTGTCAGACGGTTGGAAACGATATTGAATCGAAAATTGTTACCCGGAAAGCCGGGCAGAAAATTGAAATCAAATAAATAAGTATTGTGTCCCCCGAATTCTGTCCCCCGAATTCGACGACAACGGAAATGCCGTGGGAAGAGACGGCGTCATCTTCGGGTATGATTATGAGAACAGGCTTGTCTCCGCCGGTTCTGCCGGATACGTTTATGATGCGGACGGGATCAGAGTGCGCTCCCCGGGTGTGTACGGGGTCGGGCCGACCCCGCTCACCCGCCACCCCGCTCACCCGACTTAATATCTTTCGCGTTCACATTGATGAAAAACGTGAAGGATGCCGAGATCAAAGAGGAACTATGAAACAAAGTGCTTCATCAGGCCAGACCTTTCTTTATAAATATATATATTCCGGGGCCATGTTCATGCCGCAAGAGCGGTTTAAGATGTTTCCCACACTTCCCCACCCTGTTGTTTGGGAATTGAAAGAAGATATAACCGAAGTTCGCCGGAATTTTTTCTTCTATGTGTTGGAGTTGAGGTCATTGGAGTCGGGTGGGTCGGGCACAGACACCCGGGGACTTTGGCCCGGGGTGGAGCCTGCCGCAGGCGGATGTGAGCGTCGCCGCCACGCACATCATCGGCGAGGGATGGACGCAGAACTCCGGGGCGGGCCTGTGGGGAATGCCGGTCCACACCCTGGCACCGTCTCAGCGGCATCTCATCGTGATCCGTCTCAGCGACACAGATGTGGTGAGATTTGAGCCGGAGGTCAGCCCGAATTCGAGCACGATATATCCCTTTGAGATGATAAGCACGAAGATCCGGTTCACCCTGGCCAATCTTTTTTTCTGTTTGCTCCCCAATAATCATTTTCTTCCTCACCTTCGGCCATTCCTTCAAAAAGTAAATTCCATCCAGTATCGCTAAAGATATTGATTGAATATAGCCACCTCCTCTGAGCTGAAAAGAACATCATTGTTTATGGGTATGTTTTCCACATTAACAATGACATTTTCAGGGATATCTTCAACTAAATCACTGTGGTGCAGGCAACGTCTGTATTCTGAATCAAGGTTTGTTTTGAGTGAAATTTTTGTTTTTCTTTTTCTTCCTACTGAAAGACCTTTGCCTGACCAAAATCCGGACCAATGCGTTTTGTGCTTTTTAAATATATCTGTCTGTGAAGTTGCACTGGAATTCTGAGCGGATTGTACAAGTTCCCCAAACTGATTCCGAACTGACCCGATCAAAGAGTCTAAATGATAAAAAAAACGAGGTTCATCAGGATAAAATTGCTCTTGTTCCATTTGGTCAAGCTTTGTTTCTGCTCGGCAGATTAAATCATCAATCGTTTTTATTCCATTGATCTGGCCAGCAACAGAAACTCGCTCTTTTAAGTCCTTAATTACTTCATGCTTCTGAGCAAAAGTCTGGAAAAAGGAGTCCACTTCATTAAGCTGTTGTTTTAATAATCTGCATTCAGTGATAACCCGATCATCGCTGATCGCATTACTGCGATACATGCTTGACAGCAAATTGAAACTATTTAAAATTTCTTTAAACAGCAGATGCTTCTCATATCTTGAGGAGAGTCCTGCATCGCTTTTGATCTTTTGAAGCTTTGACTCAACAGTTTTGGCAATATTATTTGCGTTCATTTCGTCAATTTTGTAAAGCGCAATTCAATACGGCGACGTTCGGGATTCGGATTACGGTCAACACTGTCAACCAAATCGCCATCAGGCAAAATAAGTTGTGCTGCCGAATACACCCTGTATTTAACGTCATCAGACAGCCTTTTACTTTCCTTTAAAAATTGAGCCAATGCTAACGCCCGCATCAGTCCTAAATCCGCATTTGAACCATAACGCAGGTCATCTATCGAACTCCGGTTCAAAATGATTTTTTCCAACTCCTCGTCCAAGTTACTCTGTTTTTTCCTGCCAATTCTTTGTCCATCCGTATGCCCGACAATTTCGATAACATCCACATTATAATCGTTAAAAGTTTTCTCCAAATCAGTTAAAATTTTATCTGACAGTTTTTGCCTGAATTTTTCTGAAAGTCTGGCACTGCCTGTCTCAAAGCTATAGCCTGAAGCTTCATCCAAACTGATAATCGGTGGTTTGTCTCTGCGAAAATCCTCATTTTTTGAATGAAGCTCCTGATTTTCTTCTTGAGATTCCGTCAACTGGCTGTGAAGTTCTTTGTTCTCATTTTTTAATATGGCTAACTGGCTGTCGGAAGATTTATATTCTTCACCAAGTTTCTGATTTTCCTCTTTGACTTCCTCCAACCGGCTATAAAGAGCCTTATTTTCTCCAAGTAATTTCTGATTTCCCTCTTTTGCTTCTTTCAACTGACTATGAAGCATCTCATTTTCTCCAAGAATATTCTGATTTTTTCTCTTAGCTCCCTCCAACCGGCTATAAAGAGCCTTATTTTCTCCAAGGAGTTTCTGATTTTCCTTTTCACCTTCGCTCAACTGGCGATGAAGTTTTTTGTTTTCTTCAAGGAGTTTCCGATTTTTATTTCTGACTTCAGCCAACCAGTTACGATGGACTTTATCTTCTGTGAAAAGCGATTTTTTAAATTCAGCTATCTGAAAAATGGTCTGAAACCTTTCAGCAAACCATAAGATCAGGAAAACCATAAAGGCAGCCAATATCATATCGGCAATACTGGGCCAAAAATTGAGTTCTGATTCTCTGTGCCTTGTTTTCATTTTTTACTTCCGAAAAAAGGCAGGTTAAAATGCTTTTGTTTTGGATCAACATTTCCCTGCCTTTCAAAATTTGATGCATCATAAATTTCGCGGATTGTTTTGATAATCTGATCGAATTGTTTATTATACTGATTTTGAGGCAATTGCTGAATTGCTGCATGAAGTTGTTCCATGAGACTCTGAATCTCAACAATCTTGTCAAGTTTGCGAAGTCCTTTCAAAAGTTCATGAATCTCACCAAGCTCATCAGAATATGAATTTTTGGGCAGTTGCTGAACTGCCATCTCAATCCTGTCCAGCTTATCAAGCCCTTTTAATATCCCATGAATCTCACCAAGCTCATCAGAATACGAATTTTTCGACAATTGCTGAACGGTCGTCTCAATCTTATCCAGCTTATCAAGCCCTTTTAATATCCCATGAATCTCACCAAGCTCATCAGAATATGAATTTTTGGGCAGTTGCTGAACTGCCATCTCAATACTGTCCAGCTTATCAAGTTTATGAAGTTCTTTTAAGAGCCTTTGAATCTCACCAAGCTCATCAGAATATGAATTTTTGGGCAGTTGCTGAATTGCCACCTCAATATTATCAAATTTATCAAGTCGTTTCAAGAGAGCCTGAATATTAACAAGTTCCTTAGAGTATGAGTTTTTCGGCAATTGCTGAATTAGCGCCTCAATTTCATCCAGTTTGTCAAGTCGTTCTAATTCATCCAATTTTTTGCTGATCTCTTTTGCGGGTCCCTCAATCTTGCCTGCAGATGAATTTAACCCCTGTATGGCAGTATCAATTTGCCTTATGGTATTTTTAAAATCTTCTCCTTGATTCAAGATTGCATCTCGATATGTTATATTCAGTTTTTCCAATAAAATATGAAGCTCGACAAAGGCCTTTTGGGTTTCCGCCAGACGGGCATTCTGATCCTGATTCACCTTAATTGATTCTTTGACTTCATCAATTAGTTTTTCATAACGGCCTTCAGATTTTCTGACTTCATCAAACAGTTTGTTCATTGTATGAAACAGAGGTGACTTGTCGCTTGTTATATCTGAAAAAATTTGAATCGCATCCTTAAAAGTTGAAGCAAATTCTGCAAAAACAGGCCCCATGTTATTTGCCTGGGTCGTACTCTTATGCAAATTATGAGAGATTAACTGAATATCAGCCACAACAGCATCCAATTTTGTTACTACAGCAAGCAAAATCGCTTCGGATTGTCTGGGTTTGGCAAACAGAGGAATCAGTTCCACCTGAGTGACAAGATCAAGCCGGTTGAAAAAGTCACTTCGTATGGGACTGACATACAGAAATTTGACAAAAACCAGAATAACCGTACCAAAAATGCCCAGCAGACTGGCCCGGAAAGCATATTGGAATCCGCCGTAAATTTTGTTTATGGATTGCTGATACTTGGTGCTGTCAATTCCTCCGTCAGAAGATATGACCTGATTAAGTTCGCTGTTTGTCAAAATATCTCTGAAAGCCCAGAACGTGCCACCCAGTCCGATAATCAGCAAAACAGAAATCACAAGATTGGCAAACCGATTCTTGATATCCGACTCCTTTTTGGAAATTGTCAGCTCTGAAATTTCGGAGAGAACAGGTATGATATTTTTAGACCCTAACCTGAATACGATATTAACTCGTTCAAAAACAAGGCTGTCTTTTGAAATTGCCGATGAGACAGACCGATAAATGATATTCGGGTCGGTGGTGCCGTATGAGTTTTGCAATTTCTGTTCCAAAACCTCAAGTTCCCTCAACTCCTTATGAAAATCTCCGCCAACTGTGATCAGGCATACAACAGATCCGATAATCAGTATAATGATAATTAAAATAATCATCTCATATCATTTTAAAAAAAGTTTCGATGTCCGCGTAAATATTGTCAGAAAAATAAATCCTTTTCACTTGGGATAAAGCACATCCTTTGTTTAATGAAATTGTTTTCGCTGCCCCCGTAACAAACTCCGCTTTAATATCATAATTACTGCGATTGGCAAAAATAAAATGCCCGCTTTTATGAATTTTAAAATCTGCCAATTTTTCAGACAAATCGTATTGACGCACGTTTCCGAAAAAATGATGCGGATATAGTATGCTGTCAGCTTCAACAACCTTGACAAATCCGTTACTGAACTTCAGCAGCGCAAAAAATCTTTTATTCTGATGCTCACAGAACAGACACCTGGCAGATGTCTGATGAGTAAAAAATGTTGTCTGTCGGCATTTTTCACAGGTATAAAGCAATTCAATCGCATTCCACAGAGGTGATATCCATTTTGTCGCACTTGGCCTGTCTTGCGGGTCATGCAAACCTTCAACAAAAGCAGAATAAAACAGACTCTGAATGTCCTGCGGCAAATCTCCAAGGTCAAACCCTCCCCGAAAACGATTAGACATATTCGCAGGGTGATCTGTGTAAAGTGCATTTTTGCCAAAAGGATCGTCTGCAAAATCCACATTCATATCACTGCCTACCAGCGGATGTCGGAACACCAGCAGATTGAAAATCAGGACAGCGAGAGAATGAGCATCAGTTTCATGATCAGGTGCTTTTTTCTGACCTGATTCGAGTTCAGGCGCCATATAACCGGATGTCCCGCTGACCTTGGCCGGGAGAAAGCCTTCAACTGCAAGATTGTCAGCATCTATAACAGAGACACTGCCATTTGTCCGATGAATAAAGACGTTGCTGATTGAGAAATCGCAGTGAGCAAACCCGTTGCGATATAGCCGTTCCGTAGCTCTTGCCAGATGAAAGGCATTGAGAAGCAAAGTTTTATACTGGACTCTTCCCTTTGTCACAGCCTCAAATGCTTTTGGCGATGCCGGAAGTTCCTGAGGTGTTTCAAAAAGTTCGGACATTTGGATTGAATTCTCTGGTGTATGCGGCATCACCACCCCTTCAGCATAGCGGTTCTGAATGATGCTGACAGGAAAACATAATGTCCTTGCAGGTAATCCCTTATTCACATTCCGGGTACTGGCAATAATCCGATTCAACCGTTTAATTCTGTCTTTCTCGGGATTCTTATAGATTTTTACAGCCAGCCGCTCCTGTGTATTGCCGGACGCACGTCTTGCTCTGAACGCTTCTGCCTGCACCCCTGCATTGTATGCCTGCTCCAAAACATACTCCGTGCCTGAGAGGTCTCTGATTCTGTCTCCGATCTTCATTTAACCTGCTTCTTGAAAAGTTCTCTGAAAAAAATCAATGACATAGTCTTATCATCATCGCTGAATCCTTTTGATTCATAAAATTCGTTTAAATCGTCCAACCACTGCTCAAATTCATTCACTGTCCTCTGTCTGATTTCCGCGGCAATTCTTTGGAAAAAAGATTCCGGCTGAACAATGTAGTCGGAAAAACCATCAGTCATCAGACAGAGAAACAGAGCATCTTCCGGAAGTTCAAGGAGTTTTATGCTGAGATAGTCTTTCCACTGGTCATGGGTGATTGGGACAGTGATATTGGAAAACTCACCTTTTGCCGGCTCAAAAAGCTGCTGAACTTCAGATTCACAAACCAGGTAAATTCCGCCATCTCCGATTTGAGCGCAAAAAAGGTTGCTTTCATCTGTCAGGGCAAAAAGCAGGGTCGCTGCAAAATCTTTTTTTGAGATATTGCTGTTTTCAGGTTCAACTTGTGACATCTGAGCTGCTTTTTCCAGTTCATCCCGTATTTCCGTCATACATCTGACAAAAACAGGTTTGAAATCTCTTTCGCCTGAAGAACTGCCGGCTTCAAAATGCTTCATCATTTTTTTTGTAATCTGGTCCGCAGCCCATTTTGAACCGATATTGGCATATCTGCAACTGCCCAGACCATCACTGACCGCCAAAAACAATCTGCCATCTTTTACCTGATACGCAGAATGATCCTGGTTTGGCAGTTGCATGTTAACATGGGCAGAGCCGGGATATGAACAGGAAATCACGGAAAGCGATCCTGTATTATCGTAAATTTTTTGTTTTGTTCCCATTTTTAAGGATTGACAAGCTCCACACTGTCAACACCGGCCTGAAGCGGTGTGCTTAAAGGTTTGTTTGAAATCATTTCTCTTGTAATTGTCTGCAGATATTTGAAAAATTCACGTAAATCCTGCACATCAGCAACTTTGACAGCACGGTCTGTTTCCTTGTTCAAAATAAAAGCCTCCAATGTGCTGTCATTAATATTATTCCCTGCCCCCAAAGCGACACGGACAGCCCGTTTCATAATGTAATCCGCATTCATATTGTCAAGCTCCGGTTTCCATTTGCAACCAGGATCCGGATTGCCGTCAGACATGAAAATAAGCAATGGGCGCTTACAATTTGCCCGGATATAGTCAGATTTTTCTTGGATGACCTCCATAAGTTTACATAAGCCCAATGCCAAATCAGTAGTGGCATCGGCTGTTAATACAGGCGGAACAAGCATTGCAATCGGTTCAAAATTTTTGATTATACTAGCTGATGAGTTAAATGTCACAATTGTGACCTGAACCGCTTCTTTTGTTTGTGGGTCTGTCTTCAGATCCTCGATATACTCTTTCAGATTGACGTTGACCTGGGTTATTCCTAACCCATCCATGCTTCCCGAAGTATCAATTAAAAAGATAACAGGAATAGTTTTATGTTTCAGTCCCTCCATGTTCTGAATAGGCATTTTTGTCTCCTCTTTTATGATAATTCATCTCTCATCTCATTCCCACGCTTCATCCCGTTCCCACGCTTTGCATGGGAATGCAGAGATATAGGATTCCTCAGCTGGAAAATGAGGGTTCAATTCCCATTGCCCGCAGTTGCTCCACCAGCCGCCTTGCATTTTTTTCAGCCATTTCAGCCCGTTGCCGTTCTGTTTCAGCCCGTTCCTGCTGCTCTTCAGCCCGTTGCCGTTCTGTCTCAGCCCGTTGCCGTTCTGTTTCAGCCCGTTCCTGCAGTTCTTCAGCCTGCTGCCGTTCTGCCTCAGCCCGTTGCTGTTCTGTCTCAAGCCGTTCCTGCAGTTCTTCAGCCTGCTGCTGCTGCTCTTCAGCCCACTGCCGCAGTTCACCTGAATCCTTTAATATTTCCCCGGTGGCTATATCCGAAAAAATGAATCTTCGTCCCAGCACCTTCACCCTGAGTCCCATCTCC
>Ga0190283_1000185_pt1 | contig 33688 bp, 21 predicted proteins | sample 48691801_MG_FD_161669 | JGI IMG/M metagenome (GOLD analysis project Ga0190283, IMG submission 161669) | Hydrothermal vent microbial mat bacterial communities from Southern Trench, Guaymas Basin, Mexico - 4869-18-0-1_MG | ecosystem: Environmental > Aquatic > Marine > Hydrothermal vents >...
TTTTTCCATTTTTTCTTTTTCTTATCATATACCTGGCATTTTGTCGTATGCCATTGGACAAAAGGAAGCAAATTTTTCGGATAATAATTTTTTCCTTTATACGAAACATAACGCAGGGCTTTACACATCCTTATAAGAAACCAGCGGCGATAATGTAACTCACAGCCAAAATATTTTTTGTCGTCTCCACCGCGGTCAAAAATGTCAATTCCTACTGGTCCGCCAAACGTTTCACTTAAACTTTTAATACATTTTTCAAAATGATTATATTCAGAATCAATTTCCGGATTGTCATTGCCGATAAGTTTTGTCTCTTCATTTAATCCAAAAGTATCCTGGTAAAGCGGTAAAAACTCACGTCCGCCCTTTGTTTTAATTATGGCGGCCGCGCCGAGATGTTTATATCCTTTTCCTGTTTTTCCCGTGCTGCCGTCATAATTTTTTTCAACACCCGGAGTTTTGTCGGCATGAGGACGTTGAGTGTCCGTAAGGTCAATGGCAATTGGCGTATACACTTGAATTTCCGGACTTGCGGATTTCAATAACCAGGAATTTATTTTATTATGTAAATTTTCATCCCGCAAATGTAAACTGATTCTTTTTTCAACTGTTCCGGGCGCTTTATTGTCTTCCATAAGCGCTACCGCCATACTACGAATAATCATGATATACTCCTTATTTTAAAGTTAAATGTTAAGACTATAATATGAGTTTAATTATACCAAAACAAAGGATAATTGTCAAGTAATGCACAGACTATAAAAGCGACAAAAAAAAAGAGTTTTTTCGGTAGATATCTGAAAGAAATCCTGCAAATCTTGTAAATCCTGTCAAAAAACGATGTTCAACAATATTATTAAAATAATAGTCTGTACAATTAAATTGGATTATCGAAGTGAAAAAACAACAGTTTAACTTTCAAAAACCCATGGTTATTGCATTGATTAAAAAATCGGGTGTCTTTTGAATTATTTAGCATTGACTCAAAAAGAATTCTATGGTATAATGCTTTATATCTTTCAGACAAAAACGAAAATCTTTTCATCTTTATTGAGAGTTCATTATGAAAACAAAGAAATTAATTGTTCCAGCAGTTTTGTATTTAGTTTGTCTTTCCCCAACAATATTATCCGCGCCTGATTTCCGCGCTAAACCTGACCCGAACGACCCATCCGCAGTTACCGGAAAACGTGCTCCAAAATCATACAAATGGGCAAACAAAAAAAGTAAAATTGACAAAGATGCCGACGGTATTCCTGACAGGCTTGAAACACAGCCTTTCAAATTTGGAAACATTAATCTTAATCTCAATCCCAAGAAGAAAGATGTGATTATATTTTTAGACCATGTCGGCGCCGACAACGTCAACAAACCCACAGCTACATCTATTCAGATTCTTGAAAATGCTTTTGCAGCAGCACCGGTAAAAGGTTTGAAAGGCAACAAGGGAATAAACCTTATTATAATAACCGGGCCGGGGTACCCGGCTTCAAGCGGCACAAGCATTGGAACTTTTGTCGGGCAAAGTTATGACTGGTCGGACGTTGACACGTTGAAACAATACGCTCAAACAACTTATCAGTTTAGTGACGCACCTAAAATTTATCACTACTGCGTTTCCTGCAATAATTATGCCGGTTCAGGCTCTTCCGGCATTTCCAGAAATGATATTTCTTCTTACGCGGCTTTTCGTAAAGGAGGAATGGATTTTATTCTTTCGCTCCAGGGAAATCAGTCCCAGGAAGCTTATGCCGGCGCAACCGCCGGAACCGTTATGCATGAGTTCGGGCATAATCTCGGTTTGACGCACGGAGGATACGACCACAAAAACTACAAACCAAATTATATAAGCATAATGAACTACCATTTTCAATTTAACGGTGTAACTTATAACGGCGCTCCTAAATACGATTATTCACGGGGACTGCTAAAACCTATTGACGAGCGCAATGTTAAAGAGAAAAAAGGTCTGGGAAAAAAAGCTAACGGATATTACACAAAAGCACAATATTTAGGTTATGGAACTGTAGAATATAATGTTGACCTGAAAAAAAAGGTTGACTGGAATGCCAACGGCAATATCGAAAAAAAAGGTTATGATTTAAGTATGAACTATCCTTATGACAACAATTTGACGTGGCTTGTAGTTGAAGACAACTGGCGCAACGTTAACTTTACGGGCGGCGGTGCAAAATCTTCTGTTATGGGCGCGCCTGTTTCAGTTCCTGCGCTTTCCGGACCTGCTTCCGGCGATTTGTTTCCGTCACGCGACCCGAATACACCCAACTATCTTGGACGGTTTATGCCTGTCGGCAAAGAAAACAGCTGCCAGGAATTTACTCCTGAAATTTCCAATAAAATATCTTCTGAAGACACTCAGAAAAAACTTGAGAATTTAACTAAAGGATTAAAACCTTTGAGGATTCGAACAGACGGAGTGCTGACAGTCTACGAACTCGGGGAATAAAAAACAAATTAAAACGCAAAAGACACAAAGAGCATCCTGCTTTAGCGGGATTAATTTGTCAAAGAAGTGGCTGATAGAATTCACTTTTCTTTCCCAATACTTATCTCAAAATTTTCTTCTTTTTCCTCTTCCTTGAAAATATCAAGCTGGGCTCCTTCCTGCGATTCCCAGACAAAGTTGCCGACAAAAACTTCGTTCTGAGCGTTCTTCTCAAGAAGCAATGTCGTTGACTGGCGCATCGCGTCAGTTACACCGTCCATTTCAGGAGTTGCCACAATAAGATGAACACCCAGGCACGCGGCAAACTTGAGAAGTTCATCGCGCCGCGCTGAGTCTATTCCGTAAAAAGCTTCGTCGAAAAGAAGAACCCGGACTTTTGAGCCTATCTGGTTGAAAAGCAAAGCGCTCATCGACATGATAAGCAGATAATTCGGGACAGCCTGCTCGCCGCCGGAACCGAGTTTCCTGATGTCGTTCGTCAACTCTATGCCGTCTTTTTTGCCGACAGTTTTTACATGGAGCTGATAATCAAACCAGTGCCTGTAATCAAGAAATTTCGGGAGCGAACCGTCAGGCTGAATTCTTAACTGTTCGAGGCGGGACTCGAAAAAAGTCTTCAATTGTCTTTGGGATTCAGCATCAATAGCGCCCGCGCGGCGGACTATTCCGTACATCTGCCGATACTCATTTTTGATTTTCTGTGTGAATTTATATTGAGTCCTTCCGAAAGTCAGGCCTTCGAGCATGTGGTTGACGGCATTAAGGCTTTCGCGCAGCCTGTAAAGGTCGCGTGTATACTGATTCGACAAATCACCGAGAATCGTTTTTTCGAGAAGTTTTCTTCGTTTTTCGCTGACAACACTTTCGAGGCTTTCCATTTCGGTTTCGATTTTGCCGAACAATTCCGCTGCAGTTTTGTCGTTCTGGTCTTTCAGAACATTTGTTGCCTCGTCATAAACAAAAGCATATTTTGTCCAGAGAAGCTCATGATGAAGCAGCCCGCCTCTGCCTTTATGCTCATCCGATTCGAGCCCGATAAGGCTTCCGATTTCGCGGTTGATAAAGCGTTCCTGCTCGCGAATGTTCTGGTTAATTTGTGAAACTTTCACCGAGCGGCTGTCGCAAACTACATCCACGTAATGATCAAGGTCAGCTTTGTGTTCTATGGAAACGGCTTCTTTCAGGGCTTCGCGCTGTTCGTTGAGGGCAGCTTCCACTTCTTGCCTATGAGTGTCAAGCTGGGTAAGCTGTTCCCGGGCGATATCAAGCCTTTCATTGTACCTGGCGATAAGCTCATTGGATTTATCTCTTTCTCTTTCCAGGCTGACAACCTGTTTTCTCAGGTGATCAATTTGTTTTCCAATGTCGCCGGTAGTTTGAGCCTTTTCATTTTGTTTAATAGTTTCTATCTGTTCATTAAACTGAGTAATTTGTTTTTGAATTCGAGAAGCATTTTTCTTCAGCCTGGAAATTCTTTCTTTGACTTCTTCAAGCTGGGAAGAGGAACTTTTTACTTTAAGAAGGCGATGTGTGACCAACCATGGCTTTACGCGTTCTTCAAGCCCGCGCCTAAGTTCGCTCATTGTCCTTTCGTTTTCTTTGAAAAGTTCAAGCCTTTCGGTAACATCATTAATTTGAGCGTCGAACTCGGCGAGTTTCGCTCTTCTTTCGTTCTGACGGATTTCAATAGCGTTTTGCCTGCGGTCGCTTCCGAGAAGTCCGCGGGCGGGCTGCGCCAACCGCCTCATCGCCTTTCCTTTATAAGCTATTCCGTCAAGGGAAATCCACGACTCCCCTTTTGCTTTCGCAGAAAGTTTTTCGACGGAAACATCCCCAAGATTTATATCAAGAAACTTTTTAACCAAAGGATTTTTGCCGGCGTCGATGTATTTGCAAACTGAATTCGCGGCGACATGCGGAGCTTTCATTTTTTTCAGGGCGGCTGTGTCCGCGATAATCAAATCAGGATACTTGCTGAAAGTTATATCAACAACACTTTTCAATATTTCCGGTTCGACAAAAACCGTGCCGAGAAAAGCTTCGCCAAGATAAGCTTCAAGCGCGTCGACAAATTCCGGCGGGGTATCTTTCTTGAAGTCCACAAGCCGATACAGGGGCAGCCAGTCAATGCTTTTGCTGTCGAGTTCGGCAGCAAAATCCGCATAAGAAGGCACTTCAGGCAGAAACTCTACGGCGTCGCCTGCGCCGATGGTCTGGTTGGAAACCAGTCTTTTGCTTCTGTCAAGTTCAGCTTTTTTCAGCAGGAGAGGCTGCTGCTTTTCCCTGATTTTCGAGATTATCACATCTAATTCTCTGAACAGCGAATTGAGCAAGTTGTTAATTTTTTGAATATCGATTTCCGAGCCGGTGTCAATCGCGCGATACTCTTCTTTCAAACTGCTCAAAATAGAGTCGCATTTTTTCACGGATAAGTTTTCCGCTAGAGATGGCCATTCAATTTTTTCAAGGTTTTGAAGCTGGTTTTGAAGCGCTTCGGAAAGGTCAAGAGAAGCACGCCGGACATCACGTTTCAAAGAACTGAGTTTTGTAGATTCCGCGTCTATTTCGGCCGTTCTTGCCTGGAGCTCTTTTGACACTCTGAGTTTTTCTTGTTCGAGCCTGTGAAGCTCTTCAAGAAGCCTTGCCGGCTCCCCTATCCTTAACTCGGAAAGAATATTCCTTGTTTTTTCAAGTTGCGGAATAACTGTTTCAAGCTGCGCCTGTGAGTCGGCAATATTCTGCTCGTTCCTGTGAATAGCCCTTTGGATTCGTGTAGCTTCTTTGTCGACATTTTCGAAAGCAGCTCTTGTTTGAAGAAACCTGTACCTCAGCACGTTTTCGCGTGCGTTGCCGATTCTTTCGACAACGTTCATAGCTTCTTCGAGCAAATCTTTTTCCTGCCGCAAAGCTTTAAGGTCACTTTCGATTTTCCCTAAACTTTGCAGCGTGGATTCTATGTCCTGGAAGACCTGGTGGTCGGGCGCGGGAAGAAGGAACGCGAAAAGGCCTTCAAAGTCCCGAGCTTTAACTACGAGCTCTTTGTAAGATTTGCTTGCTTTAAGAAGGTCGGCAATTCTCTCGAAATTTTCCCGCCCTCCGAAAAACCTGTTGGCTATCTGTGTGCGGTACCTGCCGATATCATAAACATGAGCGTTCCCTACTAATTCGGTAAGTTCTTTTTTGTCAACCGGGCGATGTTGAGCTTCATCCTTTTCTTTTTGCTTCACGCTGATTGTTAAAGGAATCTTGTCAAGCGAAGATTCGCTTACAAAGCCCCAGGTGTCCGGTCGCTGGTCCATTCCCTGGACAAAAGCCCCTACACCGACTGTTATCACATGGTTTGATTTGGAATGAACGAGTTCCATAGCGGCGTAGCCAATGGCGCCTTCTTCGCGATCGGTTTTTCCTGATTCGAAGTCGTGTCTGAGAATAACTCCCGCTAGAGTTCTTCCGGCCTGGGAGCGCGGCCCGAATATAGTCGCGGCGTTGTAAGTAAGCTGCTGTCCGCCGGTGAGGACTAAATGAATCGCGTCCAGGATAGTTGTTTTGCCTGTTCCGTTATTACCGATAAGGAAAAGGCTCCCTTGGACATTAATAGTTTCATCGGTAAAGTTATGAAAATTTATCAGGCGCAATCTGCGGATCTGATAATCACTAAAGTTTTCAGTTTTAAAATCCATTTTCTTAATTTCTAATTATTAATTTTAAATTTAATCGAGTAACGCCCCCCCTTTTTCTAAGGGCATAAATGACTTAAACGACTTTAAGGACAAATAATTGCAAATTGTTAATTGTAAATTTATAATTGAAACCCAAAATCACAAATCTAAAATAAATCTGCGGCTTACTTGCGCAGATAGCAATCTGCGGCTACTGCGCAGATAGCAATCTGCGGCTACTGCGCAGATAGCACAATCTGCGGCTACTGCGCAGATAGCAATCTGCGGCTACTTTCTACTCCAAAGTTTCGGAAGACAGGGAGTCTTCACTTCCTTCCGCCACCGATTCTTCAGCAATCTCTTCGGAAGGCTCGGAATTGTCTGCCTCCTCCATACTGCCATCTGCCTTCTGCACACTGCTCACTTCTTCCGCCGGTTCTTTGTAAAGGCCGATTACTTCTTTCAAAGTCAGAATGTCCGGGCGGTAGCAGTGAATTCCCGGCAGGAATTCGTACATAACATGCTCGCGCATTCCGCCCGGCAGCGTTTCATCTTTAGCTGCATCCTCTTTTTCTATCTGTTCGATAAACCTGTACTTTATAAGTTTCGGGAAAACTCTTCGCGCTGCTTCAAGAACAGTTTTGTCGTTTTCGTGGCCTTCGCCAAGCTCTTCAATGAACCTGTTGATGGAATATTGAATAAAGTCAGCGAGGAGGAATCTGACCGAGCCTTCGTCATCGTAACTAATGCTAAGATCCCTCAAGAGCTTTTCATAAAACTCTATCAGCAGAAGAAAAACAACGCATTCATCACGCCGCGTAAGGTCAAACAAGTCGCGCTGCGAAGGTTTTAACGCGTTGTTAAACTCACGGGGCTTAATTACACGGGCAACGCTTCTGTCAACGTAAAGTTCCCAGCCGTAAAAATGATTAAAAAACTGGTTGAAGTCGTCAAGGTTGCTTCGTAAATAAGCAAACAAGTCGACATCATCCGTCCGGTAGAAAAAGGTTGATTCAACCAAAATGTTAAGAATTGCGCGGACATGATGTTCGTTCAGCCGCGAAAGTGTTTTGTCGGTTCCTTCTATAAATTGTTCTTCGTAGTCCATATTCGGGTTTCAGGTTTCGGGTTTCAGTTATCGGTTAAAAAGTCAAAAGGTCGGAAGACCAAACCAATTTTCAATTAAAAATTTACAATTTGCAATTTGCAATCCGAATTCAAGACTTCTTCTTTATTTGATAATCTGGGGAAGAAAACCGCCATTTTTTTCCATCGAAATTTGCCGGCTTGTCTTCAGCCCCTTTAGGATAAATAATTTCATAAAGGAGCTGTTCCTTGACTTTCTTTCTTCCAAGCTTGAATTTTTTTACAGAGTCAAGAAAAGACCTGACATCTGCAGGCGTTTCAAGAGCAACATCAGAAACTTTAGCCCTCTTTTTGCCTTTCAATAGTGTTTTGTTGATAAATTCGCTGAGCCTGTTAAGCTGCGCTTTTTCAAGTTCGTGGGTTCGCTCCAGTGAACCTTGTTTCTTTTTAATAAAAGCAGCCTGGAAAGGAGTGCGAGCTACTCTGCGGCGCCAGTAAGTCGGCCTCGGCGGCGCTACCCTTCTTGACGGAGTTCCGCCTCCAGCGTCGGTTAATTGATGTGCGCTGCTCAATAATTCTTTGAGCCATGACCTAATACTTTCCAAAGCATCTTCCTTTCCGTTAACAACTTCTTTAGTTCTCCGTCTTAAAGCCTGGATTCTGATATTTCTTCTTCTGATATCGTCAAGATGCCTTCTGATTTTCCTGACCAGGTCACGGACATGCTCGTTAACGCGCTGGCACAGTTCAGCAAAAAGGCCTTCAGGCGCGAAAAAAGGAACTATCTCGCTGAGAATTTCGCTTGAGGACTTAATCTGGCTGACCCACGGACCAGCAAGCGGATTTGTCAGAAAATGTTCTCTTGCAGACTCGAAAGCGGAATCGAGAAGTTCGCGGGAGTTCCCAAACTCCCATTGGATAAGGCGATGGTAAAGCATAGGGCCTTTTTTCGCGACGCGCTGCAAATACTGGTCAACATATCTGTCCAGCCAGTCAATAATTTCGGGCAAAGACTCAAGCTGGAACGGCGACGTGTTAAAAGTTGCGATTTTCGCGCCGAACTCGGTAATTTCAATAGAAATCAACTTGCATTTGTTGTCTATTTCGCCAAAGATTCTCGCAAGCCGCCTTAAACCGTCCTCATCAATTCCGTCTTTTTGTTTTCTGGCATCTTCCGCGCGGTCAAGAAATTCTTCTATGTCCGTCAAATGATCCTGATCGAGCATGACCCTGTCAATTTCATGCGGAGCTTTAAGGGTTTCCAGGCTTTCTATTAAGGTCTTGGAAGTTTCCGTTAGCTTATAAAGATATTTTTTGAGCCGCCGGTCAGAAATTTTCTTAAGCCTGTAAGGCTCTAGACGCCGTTCGAGATTGTTCCACGCGACAAGTTGGTCCATATCCGCTCGGAAAGCTGAAATAGAATAATCTTCAAGGATGATATTTTCTATTGTCGGCTGAACGGCGTCAAAAATATCATTGTGATAGCTTTCGATTTCGTGTGCGCGCCGCCTCAGCAGGAAATAATAAAGAATAGTAGAATAAACCCGCCTTCTTTCCGCGGAAAGAAAAGAAAACTCGAGTTGCGGGACATGCTCGAAAAAAGGAGCTTCGGGAGCTACTTCCCGAAAAAGCTCCGGCTGCGGAGCGGAAAATCCCTCGAAATAAAATTCTTGTTCCAAATCTGGCATATTATTAGTTTTCAAGTGTCAGGTGTCAATAAAAAGACATCAAAGACGTTAGGGACATAAAAGACAAACATCAAGTTTCAAATAATAAATATAAATTAAAATATAAAATTCAAATTTCTGATTTGAATTTACAAACACAAGATATTGTATCAAAAGAGGTTTGAAACTTCAATATGTTTCATTTTTTTTATTTATTTGACTATAAACGCAATGATTTATATAATATTGGAGTAAATTCATCCCGAGCGCGCAAGCGCCTCGGGATGAATTTAGAATTTAAATACAAAATACTGAAACCCGATATGACAACAACCCTAATAGTTGGTTCAATCATAGTTTTTTTCGCGCTGGGATTTGTAATCTTCCTATCTTTGCGTTGCAGGTCTATTATAAATAATATCGCTGACAATCCTCACCGTTCCACACGAGAAAGGCTTAAAGATTTAAAATGAGCAGTAAGCAGCCACACCTTTATACAGAACTTTCACGCGAGCTTTCCCTCTTTCATATTACAATGATGGGACTGGGAATGATGATCGGCGCCGGGGTTTTTATCGGAATAGGCAACGCGATCGGCATAGTCGGTCCGGGCGGCGTGCTTCTTACTTTCTCGCTTAACGGTGTTCTCGCGCTGTTTACCGCAATGTCCTATGCCGAGCTTAGTTCCGCTATTCCAAAAGCCGGAGGAGCGTATAATTTCGCCAGGATTGGATTCGGACGCAGCACCAGTTTTATTGCCGGATGGATGGAATGGTTTGCTTCGAGTATTGCCGGAAGCATGTATGCTATCACATTTTCCATTTACGTTTTAAGGTATTTTGAAAAGCTCGGATTGATGGGCTGGGTTGGAAATAATATGTACCTTGCCGTGAAAGTTACCGCTGTTCTCGTCGCGCTTTTCTTTCTTTATATAAATTACCGGGGGGCTTCAGAAACAGGAAAGATCGGCGCTTTTTTTACTCTTGGTCAAACTCTTTTTCTTGTGATTATAGGCGCTTTGGGAGTTTATGTGGCTTTCAAAGATCCCACACGATTACAGAACTTTAAACCTTTTCTCCCAGGAGGCTGGGGAAAGCTCCTCGTTACCATGGGCTTTACTTATGTTGCTTTTGAAGGCTATGAAGTTATTGCACAGGCTGGTGATGAAGCCATCGATCCGAAAAAAAATCTTCCGAAAGCTATGATTTATTCAGTCCTGATTGTAACTTTGACTTACGCCGCGGTGGCATTTGCCACAGTTGTCGCCGTCAAAGCGGGCTCGGTTGACAAAGCTCCATGGCAGTGGATTGGCGGGTTTGGAGCCAAAGGGTTTGGAGAAGCTGTCGCAAAATTGATGCCCTTCGCAAATATACTTTTAACACTCGCGGTGATTTTCGCGTCCACTTCAGCTCTGAACGCTACTGTTTATTCCGCCACAAGGGCTTCATTTGCTCTCGGCCGCGACAGAATGCTTCCCGCTTTCTTCTCTAAAATTTCGAAAGTCAAGAAGACACCGTACGGCGCGCTGCTTCTTACCGGGCTGATAGTGATAGCCGTGGCTGCTGTTTTTCCGACGATGGATGTCGCTTCAAGCGCAAGCATAATGTTCCTCTTTCTGTTTTTCCTGGTAAATATTTGCGTTATAAGGATCCGACTGAATATGGGCGATGAACTCGATTACGGGTTTTTGATGCCGCTGTTTCCCCTCTTTCCGATTTTGGCAATTATCGTGCAGGCTATTCTCGCTGTCTGGCTGATACATATGAGCCTGACTGCCTGGATCATCGCGCCTGTTTGGATTCTGTCCGGGGCTATTATTTATGCCGTCTATTCCAGGCACAATGTGCTAACTTCAGAAGAAGAAATAGTAGTTTTTGAAGAGGAAAAAGCTGAAGAAACTGAAGAACACAGCGTAATGGTTTCCGTCGCCAACCCCAAAAACGCTTTGTCGCTTATTCGAAACACTTATAAATTATGCGGCGCGAAAAATGCGCGCGTGGAACTTTTGCATATGGTTCCGGTGCCCGACCAAGTGGCTCTTTCCGACGCGGAAAAATATATGTCTGTCGGTAAAGAAGCTATTTTTGAAGCGATGCTTTATCTTGTGAACTTTTTCCCGATAAGCACTACTATCCGCTACTGCAGAAATATTTCGCGGGGCATAGTCAGCGCCGTGAAAGAAAAGAACATCAAGACTCTTATACTCGGTTGGCACGGCAAACCGAGGGCTCACCTTTTTAGCCTCGGAAGCACAATCGACCCGATAATCGAGCGCGCGCATTGCAACATTGTGATTTTTAAAAATTGCGGAGACAAAGATTTCAAAAAAGTTTTTGTGCCGCTTGCCGGCGGAAGAAACGGCGCTTACGCTTTGGAAATCGCAAGTATTCTTACTGATAAAGAAGAAGGCGAAATTCTCGCTTTTACCGTTCAAAGAGATGCCCAAATTTTCGACATCGAAAACTTTATTAAAGAAAATGAGGAAAGGCTTCACATCCCCATAGACAGGGTGAAAACTCTGTCGGTCAAGTCGCACAGCGTGATTGACGCAATAGTATCAGAGTCTGAAAATCATGATTTGATAGTTATCGGGGCTACTGACCAGCCAATGCTAAGCCAGATGACTCATGCGACAATGCCCGAACTTGTCTCGCAAAGATGCCAATTACCTTTGGTAGTTGTAAAAGCCTCCGGCGGGATCAAATCCTGGATAAAGAGATGGATATAAAATGCAGGACAGCCTTCCAGCCTGTGATTCGTAACTTTTTTTGTCGAATGAAATGTTTTTATCACTTTTTCGTCAAAAAACTGGCGAAATCGAAGTAAAACTGGACTTCCAGGACTGTTTCTCCGGTGATATACTTATTCGCAATTATACGGCGTAATCAGCATTCGTGGAATAAGCAGGCCGGGACGTCCTGCTTTACTACCTTTTCGAGCGGCGACTAAATAGTCGACCCATAAAAACTGCTTTTTTGTAGTATTCATGGGTCATTGGCTTATCGCCTTGCAATTGCCTCAAAATTGACTTTTTACAGCTTCTGTTTTTTCATCAAGCAGCCTCCCTATAGACATTCCATAGTAAGAATTATCTTTTATTTGTGTTATTGCCATTGTAAAGAGGACTATTATAGGGAAAACCAGAACCATGATGATAATTCCAAGTAGGATTCGGGTGCCTTTTGTGCACTTTGTTTTAATAACAAAATTATTGTTCCGAGTCAAAAAGAAGTGGTTAAAAAATATATTATTGCTTAAACTTGCCTTTGGAATCAAGGTTCAATGTTATTTTTCCTATTTGGCCGCCAGTGAAAGCAAGAGTAAATTCAGTTGTTGAACCCGCTGGTGTGTAAGTAAGATTTTTGAGTTTTAAAACTATTTGTTTTTTTGTGAGTTTAGCAATGATTTTTAGTAAGTCTTTATTCGCCGCTTTGTTTTTTCCTTTTACAACTTTTTTGTTCCATTTCCAGGCTCCTGCTCCTGCATCAAATGTTCCAACTACGTTCCCGTCAAGTTCAACAATTACCTGCCCCGTGTAACCCGCGAGCATTCCGCTTTGGTATTGTAGTTTCGCGGAAAGTTTCCCGGCATTGGAATTAATTTTACCTTTCGCGGAAACAAAAGAAAAAGGCGTATTCGTATAGCCCGGCGCCATCGCCACAGCATTTCCCGCGTTGATTCGGCCGTAGCCAAGATATTCGTTCCAGCCGGCGACGTTGTAAGGATATTTTGAGGAGTCAATTTTGTCGGCAGTTTCCTGAAGCAAAGCTTTAACATTTAAATAAGTCAAATTAGAATTTACGGACAGGCACAAAGCAGCTACACCCGCCGCAAGCGGCGTTGCCGAAGAAGTTCCTCCAAAACCTGTGGCGTCAGTCGCACGGCAATAATTATCTGTGCTGTACCCATCTGATCCCATATAATCTGTAGTAGTAATACCAGGAGAAGAGTTGCCGCTTGAAGGTGCAGTAATACTTGCAACATCTCCATAAGAACTGTAAGAAGAACGTTTGTCGTTAGCATCAGAAGCAGTAACGCAAATGACATAAGGATGGCGTGCAGGATCATACTTATCAATTGTTTTTGCAGAGTTTCCAGCAGCAAAAAGAATAGTGCAACCAAGTCCGTTTCTACCGTACACGGCAGCATCTCTAATAGCATCGTACAAAATATTCCCCATAACAGTTCCCCAACTACAAGAAATAACATCAGCTCCATTTGTTCTCGCCCAATAAAAAGCTATAGAATTTCCCCCGAAAGTATTCCCCCAGCGAATTCCCATCAAAGAACAGTTCGGAGCAGCTCCGCAGCCACCAAGTCCGTTATTTCCTCTTGCCACAGCAACTCCAGCACAAGCAGTACCATGAATTTCCGCATTCGGTCCAACCAAAAGTTTCGGTGAAGGGTCTGGACCTAATGTATCAATATCTAATCCGGCAACAAAATTATTGCTTAAATCTTCATGATTTATTTCTACTGCATCGTCAAAAATACAAATTCTGACAGAAGAAGTTCCCATCGTTGTATTCCAGGCAGCAGCAACTTTAGCGTCTGCACCGAGAGTAGCGTTCGCAAGATGTCCGTCATTAGTTAAATGCCATTGGATATCAAAAAGAGGATCATTAACAACAGCTCTTTTATAAAAAGGTGCAATAAAATCTGGCTGTGCCCATCTCGTTTCTTTTTCTTCATAAAGCAGATTAGAAATTTCTAGTACTTTGGCAAGCTGCTCAGGCAAAAGAGTAAACTGAGCCATGCCTGGAATAGGATAATCTTTATCTTTAAGATTTATAGAATATTTTTTAGCAAGTTTTTCTAAATCAGCTTTAGTAGTATTGGGATAAATACCAACGATAATATTTTCCGTAGGCAAAACAAGTTTACCTTTTTTATCTTTAAACACCGGGAAAATATATTCAGTATTCAAAACTTCATTTTTTAGTTTTATATTTTTTACGTCAAAAAGTTGAAACGAAGTTTTGGCGTGTGAATATTCTTTAGAAAAAGCAAGTTCGGCACCTCCAATATTCGATGTCTTATTTTTTCTAAATTGTGAGTTTCTTAATAAAACAATATCAGGCTGAACTTCTAACATGATTTTTTCGCCAAGCGAATAATAAAAATCATCAGCAAATAAATTTGAGATAAAAAAAAGTGATAAAGTAAAAGTAATAAGTTTAATGTGTTTCATAATTTTTTCCAAATTAAAAGTTTAAGGTTTATAAAATATTTTTAAGATTATTACGAAAGAAAATCCAAAGAGTTAAATAAAAGATTCCAAAGGTAATTGGTTCTGGTACAACATTGAAATTAATAATTCTTGTTCTCCAATTATTATCGCTGCCGACATATTCGTGAGTGTACCAAAAACTGTTATCAACCGGATCAACAGTCATAGCGCTATAATCTCCCCAACGATTTCCACCCGTTTGCGAAGCAGCGCTTGTAATGAAATTAGTTTCATCACCAAGAATCCCAAGAGAATTGCCTGATAATCTGGAAGCAACTCTTATCGAAGGATAAACAGTAGAACTCGAAACGCTGTATCCAAGTGCAATATCACCATTTCCGTTCATTGCAACACTTCCCATCCAACGATGATTGCTGTCAGGCGAATAAGTTCCTTCTTGATAAAGATTCCAGATTTGAGAACCGGTTTTTCTGAGCTCAAACCATCTTATACCTGCCAGTTTACTTCCAGTAACATCAACAGTGAAATTTCCTACAAGAGTAGCATGCGAACCAAAATTTCTGTACTGCAATCTCCACATAGGCCATTCGCCAATTGCGTCAAGTTTTTGTGAAGTTCCCGGCTGAGGAATAACGTCCCAGTCGTAAGGGTTATCTCCTACATCATAGTTAAACGGTGCATTGGTTATATTTTGCGTGTGAGTAAAAGTAGTATTTGCCGGAGTATTCCAGTCAACATGAAACTCCCAAATCTCAAGACGATCTACTCCTGGAACACCTTGTGCCGGCCAGTAAGTATCATCCATCATCGTATAAAAATAGTTTGGGGAGTTCGCTGGCGGAAGAGTGTTTCCGTCCAAATCGCACGGCAGCATAAAATTTCTGTTGTTTAATGTTTTCTTCTGATAAGTGGCGGCAGCTCCGGCAAGCATATTTGAGCGGTCAAAAGCCCAGATACCAACATCACTTTCGTTTGATGCCATATAATAACCATCAGGCCAAACAGCATACTTAGGATAATCAGGAAAAACATTTCCCACATTGAATGTATATAAAAAATTTGTTATAAATTGCGAAATCAGCTCCGCCTCCGGAATTTATCATCTGAACATAATGGTTTGGGCCAACATCGCCAACCGTGTCCGGCGGCATTACATTAGAATCACTAATTCCTTCAAAGTTTAGCGAACCAGAAACATTGTTTTTCGTGCGTTTAATTTGCAAAGCTGCGTCTATTACTTTTTTTTCATGAATTTTAGAAATCGGAACTTTGCTTTTGGGAGCGTTGCGTGGAACTATCCGAACTTCTCCGCTTGTTTTTTTAAAAATTGCTTTTGGAAGTTCATTGACTGGTTTGCTTAATTTTGGCATTACAGGTTCGCTAACAATAACAGCACTAACAGCGTAAGAAAAACAAATTGGAAGTATCAGTAAAAAGTTTTTCATCTTTTCTCCCAAAAGTCAAAATAATTTGATTTACTAACATTATGTTACAATATTTTATAATCATTTGCAAATATCTTGTTACTTTGATAGAATTTGATTTAATGTAATTTAATGTAGTTGAAAAAAAACGCATCGAACGTTCCGGTTAATTTTATAAAGAAAGGAGAAAAATATGCGCAGTGATAATATCACTTCCGGATTTGAAAGGGCGCCGCATCGAAGCCTGCTTCGCGCCTGCGGCATGAAGAAGAAAGATTTCGGCAAACCCCTTATCGCGGTTTGTAATTCTTTTAATGAAATTATCCCCGGCCATGTCCACCTGAACAAAGTCGCGGAACTTGTTAAGCAGGAAATTCGCGATTTAGGCGGCGTGCCGTTTGAGTTTAATACCATTGGAATTTGCGACGGAATTGCCATGGGGCATTCCGGAATGAAATACTCGCTTGCCAGCCGCGAGCTTATAGCTGATTCAGTTGAGACGATGCTCAGCGCGCATTCTTTTGACGGCGTTTTTTGCATACCTAACTGCGACAAGATCGTGCCTGGAATGCTAATGGGAACACTTCGCGTAAACATTCCGACAATATTTGTCAGCGGCGGGCCCATGGCCGCAGGGCATACTCCTTCCGGAAAAACTGTTGACTTGATAACTGTTTTTGAAGGAGTCGGCGCTTTGAAAGTCGGTAACATTTCTGAACCGGAACTTGAAGAAATCGAGGGCTGCGCGTGCCCAGGCCCGGGCTCATGTTCGGGTATGTTTACAGCTAATTCCATGAACTGCCTTTGCGAGGCGCTTGGCCTCGCGCCTCCGGGAAACGGAACTATCCTCGCCGTAGACGAACGCAGAAAAGATTTATGGAAACTCGGCGCGAAACTTCTTATGAACCTTGTTAAAGAAAATATCCGCCCGAGGGATATTGTCACGGAAAAGTCTGTTGACAACGCGCTTATTCTTGACATGGCTATGGGCGGCTCTACAAATTCAGTCCTGCATTCGCTTGCTGTAGCTCACGCTGCGGGTGTTTCTTATGACTTAGCGAGAATAAACGAGCTCGCTCAAAGAACTCCGAACATTTGCAAAGTCAGCCCGTCATCCGATTATCATATTGAAGATGTCGACAACGCCGGGGGTATTTCCGCAATCCTGAACGAAGTAAGCAAAGTTGAAGGTTTGCTGAATACCGACTGCATGACTGTTACCGGAAAAACTATCGGCGAAAATGTTGCGGGCTGTGAATCGAAAGACAACGAGTGTATTCGTCCCCTTGCCAACACTTACAGCGCGAAAGGAGGGCTAACAATTCTTTACGGAAACCTGGCGCCGGAAGGTTCGGTAGTAAAAACTGCCGGAGTGGACAAAAAGATGCTTGTTCACAAAGGCCCTGCAGTAATTTTCGATTCACAAGAAGACGCCTGCGAAGGTATCCTCGCCGGAAAAGTTAAAGCCGGAGATGTAGTTGTTATCAGGTACGAAGGTCCCCAAGGCGGGCCGGGAATGCAGGAGATGCTCGCGCCTACTTCTTACATCATGGGACAGAATCTCGGTGATAAAGTTGCGTTAATAACCGACGGAAGATTTTCCGGCGGGACACGCGGCGCGTGTATCGGACACATTTCCCCAGAAGCGGCTTCCGGCGGACCGATTGGTCTGCTGAAAGACGGTGACATCATTTCCATAGACATTCCTAACCAGAAACTTGAAGTGGGGTTATCTGAAAGCGAGTTTGAAGAAAGAAAAAGTGAATGGCAACCCCCGGAAAAGCGTCTAAACCACGGCTGGATGGCAAGGTATCAGCGGCATGCCACAAGCGCGCACACCGGCGCTGTTTTGGTTTAACCTTGATGGATAAAATTCAATTCCGAGCACGAAATTGAATTTGTTTTCTTCATGAAGGCTTAAGCTGCGTTTGGTCGTCAAAAACAGAAAAAGCTGCGCCGGGCAATGTTTTTTTTAGAAAAACTTTCGATTTGCCCGAAGAAATTAATATAAAAAAAGCAGGCATTTTTATTACCGCCGACATTGAGGATTACGTTTTTGTTAACGGCCATCGAGCCGGGCAAAACAAAAACTGGCAGCAAACAAGTTTATACAACATAAAAAGCCATTTGTATCCGGGAGAAAATGTCGTTTGCGTTAAAGCTGTAAACGAAGGCACGGAGCCGGACCCGGCAGGTTTAATAGGAAAAATTATTATAATTGATTCTTCTAACCGCGTTATTCAAATACCAATAGACAAAAGCTGGAAATGCTCTGATACAAGGCCAAAAGGCTGGCGAAGCTCAACTTTTGACGACAATAACTGGAAAAGTTCCGTGAAAATTGCTAATTATAACGATGCACTTAGGGGACACTTCAATTATGAAAATAAATTTGATTTGCAGTTTCGGCCATCCTGAAGGCTGGCCGTTTCCTCTTTGGACCCAAAGCGCCGGAATAGGCTGGCATTTTGTTAAAGATAATGTTTACGGATTCCCTATTACAATTGATGTTCAAAACTGGAAACTTACTCACGAAAATAGCAATTTGTTTTGATTTTTTTGCTATAATATAGCAATGAATAAAAACTATCGTTATACAGCGATAGTTTTTTTATCTTTTTTTATTACTTTTCAAACATGGGAACATACAGCAATCAAAACGGTATTATTTCCCCTTGCGCTGACCCATGTGTTTTAAAACATAAGGGTGTTTACTATCTTTATTGTACTTCTGACAATAATTTTGACATTGGTATTCCGGTTTATAAATCTACATCTCGATTAAAGAAGAAACGGTTACAGAATGTATTCGCCCGGAACTTCCATGAGAAAAAGGGCCTTATGAACCTGAATGGCCGGTTACTGAAGGTCCTTATACTTTTAAAAGAAATGGAACTTATTATTTAGTTTACACAGCCAACCATTTTTTGAGTAAAGATTATTCCATCGGCTACGCTACGTCTGACAACCCGCTTGGTCCGTGGAAAAAATATAGAGATAGCCCTATTATTAAATGTAACGACAAAGTTAACAGTCCGGGCAACGGAATGTTTATCGAATCGCCGGACGGCTCAGAAATTTTTCTTGCGTATCATGTTCATTGTGATTTGGAAAATCCCACTCCGCGTAAACTTGCGATTGACAGAGTATATTTTGAAAAAAATCCCGATGGCAGACCGGATATTATTAAAGTAGATGGCCCTACGGTTGACGACCAGCCGATGCCGAAATGATACATTTAAATATTCAATAACCAACACAAAATAATCAATATTTAACTTACAACAACTTAAAAAAATAAAAACACAAAAACTTATCTTAACAATCTTATCGTCTTGCTTATCAAATTTTGCTTTCGCAATTCCCGATGGTATTCCCGATTCTCTCGACCGCGGACATCGCCTGCAAATAAAGCATGGGTTTCAAAATCAGTCGCTTGTGTTTCCTTATTCTTATCCTTCCGGGTAGTCTTTCAGTATGAGCCGCTGGGCGGAATCGGAGTACGGAACGCCAACCACGCATGAAACCGCTGCACCGCAAACTTTCGGAGCGGCACCTGGAATCCAATGGGAGCGCTGGATGAATTGGACAGACTGCACGGGCAGCAGAAACCTGCAGTCTTACGAACTTCCGTACCTTTCCACGCTTGTTTCTTTGCAGGCAAGCGATGAAAGAGATCTCGGAAGTTCAAGTGTTAGAAATACTATGCGGGACTGTTTCGCTCATTACATGGTGAATATGTTCGTTTACGAATACAAAGACGGCAACGGAATTTCAGGTTGCACACAGCACAAATGGTATAGGGCGCTTGGAAAATATAGGTTGTTAGGCATGAATGGCAATGATGCCACAGGTGCTCGCCCAATCCCTATGTCCTGTTTCTATCAATGTTTTATTCATGAAGGAAACTGGAATATCGGCCTTAGCGAACTTTCCGTCAGTCAATACGCGCCTTTGCTTTTCGGTTATAAACATACAATAGCTTTTTTCTATAACGATCTTGATATGGAAGTACAAAACTTAGAAGAACAAATCTTTGATAGTGATGGCGACACCCAGCCGAACAACTGGTTTTATCGTGCGGCAACTAATAATATGCGGATAAAAAATCTCGCGTCGGCACTTGTCCGGCTTCTTTCCACATTGGGTTATTCCTTTCCCGCAAGTCAATGGCAGATTTCTCCTAATATTAATTTTTCTACTACAATTACTTTGGACAGTGGCGAAACTATTGCTCGTGATTGTTTCACGCCTCCGGCTAACGCTATTCCATCCGGCACTTATTACTGGAGATGCAGATATAAAAATAGCGTTGGAATATGGAGCGACTGGTCATTATCACCAACTTCTTTTCAACTAACTTTACCAACACAAACCGGCACTTCTTTTGATAATGGCGATGACCTCGGAACTTTCGGCGCACAAACAGGCGGGAAAATGATTGAAAATTATTTTTTGCAAGGTTTTGTCAGCCCACCTGCCGGCGCTACTCTCGGGCAATGGAACCAAAACTGGTCGGTTGGAAGAGGTATGTGGGATGGCAGTCCTACTGATTTTATTGATGGCATTATTGATGAAGTTAGAATAAGCAATCGCGCGCTTGACCCAGATCAATTTCTCGCTGTCGATGATATTACTATTCCTTTTGTTAATTTGACTAATAATAATGTTAATGTTATTACAGTTTCGGGAACAAATATTTACGGAGCAAATTCTGGAGACAGTGTTGTAATAACAAAACCAATTCCTGAACCTGCTGTTCTTGTGATTTTTGGTTTGTTTGCTTTCGCTTTTTTTAAAAAATAGATTTTAAAATCTAAATTTATTTTACTGGAGGGCCTTCCTCCTCCGGCGGCCAATGTTTGCATGATTAGGACGCCGGGGACGGCACCCCTCCAGGTCGGTTGTTCTTTCAGGTTCAATCGACTTTTTTTGATATTTTTTTATCAAAGGCTCGCGTTCCTATTTATTTTGCCCTTAAATCAATTAAATGATATAATATATATAAAAGGCTGACATTAATTTCATTTATATTTCCAACTAATAAAAAATGAATAAAATTTTGATTAAAATTTTATTTCTGATTTGCTTGTCTAATTTTACAGTGGCAGTTCCTGACGGCATTCCCGATTCCCTCGACCGAGGTCATCGTATAATTTTAAAGCGTGGTTTTCAACTTCAAACGCTTTTGTTTCCAGGGGCATATCCGGCAGGACAATCCTGGAGCGCAAGCCGATGGGCTGAATCACATTATAATACACCTAACCTTCATGAATGGGGAAATCCTGCTACGTTTGGCGCCGCACCCGGAATACCATGGTCTCGCTGGATGTGGTGGGATGGTTGCGTCGCGACTAATCCTTACCTTATGGCACATGAAATCCCATATCTTGAAAATCTTGTTTCTTTGCAGGCCGGCGATGAAAGAGACCTTGGCGATGCAAATGTTGTAAATACTATGAAAATGACTTTTGATATCTGGGAAAATACTTATCCGGACATTATTCGCTACACTTCACAACATGGGCTTGATGGCGTTAGTATCGCAACTCATCAAAATTATCAGGCATTCGCAAAACCTGATATGGTCAATATGTTTGCTTACGAATATAAAGACGGCGAAGGAATAAAAGGCGGCAGCCAGCCTAAATGGTATGAAGCGTTGGGAAAGTACAGATTATTAGGGCTGTATGGAAATGACGGAACGGGAAACAAGCCTATTCCTTCTTCATGCTTTTATCAATGTTTTATTCATGAAGGCGCGCGGAATATCGGTTTAACCGAACTCTCTGCCTGTCAATACGCGCCACTTGTTTTTGGATATAAATTTACAATCGGATTTTTTTATAATGACCCGAATCCCGGCGAAAACGACCTCGTCCCGCAAATTTTTGACGGTCCGGGAGATCAAACTACTAATAAATGGTTCGGGCGCGCGGCAGCCAACAATAAAAAAATCAAAAAAATTACACCCGCGCTCGAACGACTTATTTCACGATCAGGCGACATGATTAATTATGTCTGGATAAAGCCGGGACAATATGACGGCTTTTGGGGAACCGAGGACAACCCTGTCCCGGGTTATTGCGCTGAATGGCATTCCGGCGTTGACCCTTACATGACAAGCGTTAATGCTAATAATCCAAGCGGATGGAACGATGGGCTGCGCGGCGATACGTATATCGGTTATTTCCATCCTCTTCATGAAAGTTTTGATGGCCCCGATTATAATAATGAACTTTATTTTATGATTATGAACGGACTTACCGATGTTGACGCTTCACCCGCAGGAGTCATGCAGCAAATAACTTTGAACTTCGATTTCGGAGCCAGCGGAATCAATAGTCTTCTTCGTTTAAACAGAACCACCGGAAAACCGGAAGTTGTTAATTTGAACTATGATGGCGGAAGCGCTTATCACATAACCCTCGAAATCAACGGTGGAGAAGCCGACCTTTTTAAATATAATGACGGCGCTCCTTTTGTCGGAAATGTTGACGCTCCGGAAAATATCTCGCCGATTAATTCCGCTGCCGTAACCGCGCCTGTAACTTTTTCCGCGACTCCTTTTATGAGCGGACTTGGTTACTCATTTTCCGCAAGCCAGTGGCAAATTTCTACTGACATAAATTTTTCTACTATAGCAGGAGATACAGGTGAAATTATTCCTTTAGAATCTTTCACGGCTCCGGCCAACGCCATTCCCGCCGGAACTTATTACTGGCGGTGCCGATACAAAAACAGCGCAGGAATCTGGAGCGGCTGGTCGCTTGAACCAACATCCTTTACTGTTACAGCCGCGCCGCAAACCAAAACAATATTTAAAGATAAATTCTATGTGCTCGGAAGCGGTAATGTGAATTTTATGTACGATATGATTTCCCGACAGACCGGCAACACCGCGCCTTGTTTATATCACTGGGCTAACGGTCCTTCTACAGTCACCCTTTCCGGTCCGAACGCAGGAAAATGTCACATGGACGGCAGTGCCGCTCCTGCCTATCTTTCCCCATTCAATAATTTTAACGAATCGGGAAATTTTATTCTTCAATATGATTTGACAAGAATTCCTAACGGTAATACACAGCAATGGGATTTGGTAGCTTTTGGAACAGACGGCGCGTTCAAAATTCCGCATGAAGGAAATGCGCATGGTTTTGAAGTTGTTTTTTTCGAGCACGGATGGTACCATGTTTACGCTAACAATATTATAACCGCGAACTTTTATTTTTCTGAGCTTGAGTATGGAAATAATCCAACGCTAAAGATCAAATTCATAGTTTCCCAAAATGATTTTTCAGGCTCCGGAGATGCTAAAATTGCAATGTTTATAAACGGAAAACCTTATCCTCTTTCCGGCGGGCATGTTGGGGTAAATACTGAAAAATATATCTATTCTTTTGCCGGTGGGTTCACAAATAATTTTATTAATTTTATTACTTTAAACCCTACCAAAGCAAATATTGACAACCTGGAAATTAAAATTCCTACTAATGTGCTGTCGACTTCCGCATGGTCTAATGACTATAATTCAGAGATTGCAAGTTATAAAACTTATACTCACGCCGTGAATTTCGGTGACAATGATGATGTTGCAATTAATAACGTTACATTTACCGGCGTTGGCGCAAATATGTCAGGTAACAACTGGGAAATTAAAACCGCAAGCGGCACTCCCCTTGCCGGGCCTATAGATATTTACACTTCACCTTTTAACAAGAACCCTAATATTTCTCCGAAAGGAGTGAATCTCGTCAGCAACCTTATGTATTCCGCCGTTGTCAGCGACTGCGCGGCTTTGACTCTCACTGGTCTTAATTCAGGCCATGAGTATGTTCTCACTTTATACAGTTTTGCTTTCGACAGCGTTGGCTTGCGAAAATCTTTTTTCGCCACTAGCGATGATACGCCGGTTTCTACTATCGACCAGGACGAATTCGATTTCAACAACGGTCAACTTTTGAAATATAAATACACCGCGCCCGACAACGGAACTTTTTCTATTTCGACTACTCCCGACAACGGCGCGTGGCGTTGGTTCGCTTTCAGCAACGAAGAATATATTCCGGAACCGTCCAGCGCTTTTTTATTACTTTTGATTATTATTAATTTTTTTAAGATGAAATTTTATTATGTCAAAACTTTGTAATTTAATTAAATTTAGTTTCTTATTTTTGTTGTTTCTTTCAGAAATTTCTTTATCTTCAACCAATAAAATAGAAATTTTGAATAAAAAGCTTTTAAAAGCTTCCGGGAATGAAAGATTCGATGTTTTATCTGATTTGGCTATTGAATATACAACTTTGGATTATTCGAAGGCCATGAACTTTTGCAGCCAGTCTCTCGAACTTGCCGAACTGTTAACTAATAATTCTCAAATCGCTATTTCTCATATCATTTTCGGCAACATATTTTTTGATTTCGGAAAATACAACGAAGCCTTAAATCAATATCTTAAAGCTCTGGAAATCAGAAAAAATTTTAATATCAATGATAAAATTGGAGACTCTTTAAATAATGTAGCTATTGCTTATGATGAATTAGGCGACTATACAAATGCTTTAAATTATTATCTTGAATCTTCGCTGGTTTATGAAAAAAATAACGATATAGACGGAAAAGCATTTTCTTTGGTTAATCTTGGGGGATTCTACAACAACCTCGGACTGCCTTATAAGGCATTAAATTATCTCACAAATTCTCTTTTGCTATTTGAAAAAAGCGGTGACAAATCCGGAGCCGCTGTTGCACTTGCCAACATTTCTTCAGCTTACAGCGACATTGAAGAATATCAAAAAGCGCTTGACTATCAATTCGATTCCTTAAAAATCGAAGAAGAGCTGAATAATAAATTAGGCATGGCAATTTCTTTCAGCATAATCGCGGAAGTTTATGGGAGAATGACTAACTATAATAAAGCTCTGGAATACTACAATAAAGCTCTGGAAATTACTGATACAATGGGCAACAAAACCCTTACTTCGGGAAACCTTTGCGGAATCGGTTCCGCTCACTCTGAACTCGGCAACCTGGATAAAGCGTTAGAATTTCAGCTTCTGGCTTTGTCCAATTCTTTGAAGTTTGGAACCGCGAAGACAACATACGAGTGCTACGAAAAACTTGCTAAAACATACTGCCGAATGGGAAACTTTGATTCGGCGGTAAAAATGCTCTCAGCATACAGCGATCTTAAAGACAAATTATTCAGTCAAACCCTGGCAAAAAAAATTGCTATGGAAGCAGGAAAATATGCCGATGAAAAGAAAAGGCGTGAGACCGAACTGCTTCAGAACAGAAACCAAATTCAGAAACTTAAACTGCAAAACTTTAAAGAACTCTTTGCCGCTGCTGCTCTTATTATTATTATTCTCCTGGCAACTGTCATATTTATGAGAAAAAATATCAGGAAAAGAAAACTCATCGAAAACGCCCTCCGTGAAAATGAAGAACGTTATAGAACTATCTTTGAATACTCCCCTCTCGGAATCGGACATTATGATAAAGACACTTCAATCGTTGCAATTAATGATAAATATGCTGATATTATCGGCGCCCCAAAGAATAAAATCATTGGTTTTAATATGCTCAAGTCGCTTCGGAACGAAAAAGTTCGTGAAACGCTAATAAAATCAATGGAAGGAGAATGCAGTGTTTATGAAGGGGGCTATAAATCACTTACCGGACACAAAAATACTCCTGTACGTGTAACATACAACCGAATCACTAACAGGTATGGCGAGGTAACGGGTGGAGTTTGTATTGTTGAAGATATTACTGAACGGAAAAAGGCTGAGGAAGATAAAAAGAAACTTGAAGACCGACTCGCCCGCTCGCACAAAATGGAAACTATAGGGCTTCTTGCAGGCGGTGTAGCCCATGACTTGAACAACGTTCTTTCTGCTGTTATTAGTTACCCGGAGCTGCTGCTTATGGAGCTGCCCGAAGACAGCCCATTAAGAAAACCTATCACTACTATTAAACAATCCGGTGAAAGAGCAGCTGCTATTGTTCAGGATATGCTTACTCTTGCAAGAAGAGGTGTTAACACAATGAATATCCTGAACATTAATAAAATCATTTTGGATTGCCTGCATTCTCCGGAATGCCAGAAACTCAAAACCCTACATCCCAATATTAAAATTATTACTAATTTACAGAAAGATATTGGCAACATGAAAGGTTCCCCAATTCATCTTAGAAAAGCTTTGCTGAATCTGATTATAAATGCTGCTGAAGCACAGCCCAACGGGGGCAAGATTTTTATATCTTCTGAAAGCAGATATGTTGACGTTCCGGTCAGAGGATACGAAGATATTCTTGAGGGAGATTACATTGTTGTTAAAGTTACTGACAATGGAATAGGTATTTCTTCCGAAGACCTGGAACGTATTTTCGAGCCTTTTTACACTAAAAAAATCATGGGAAGAAGCGGTACTGGCCTCGGAATGTCTGTCGTCTGGGGAGCCGTGCAAGACCACAATGGTTACATTGACGTTACAAGTTCCGAAGGATATGGTACCACTTTCGAATTTTATTTCCCAATGACAAGAGAATCTATTACCGATGAGGAAGCCGCTCCGCCTTTAGAAGAATATATTGGCAATGGAGAAACTGTTTTAGTTATTGACGATATACGTGAACAGAGAAAGATAGCTCAAAAGATTCTCGAAAAACTTGGTTATACAGTTAATACTGTCGCTTCGGGCGAAGAAGCCATTGACTACTTCAAATACAATATCCCGGACATTATTGTTTTAGATATGATCATGGATCCGGGAATTGACGGACTGGAAACTTACAGAAGAATTCTTGAAATTTGCCCCGGCCAAAAAGCTATCATCGCAAGCGGATTCTCGGAAACTGAACGCGTGAGAGGAGCCCAAAGGCTTGGAGCAGGCGCTTACATTAAAAAACCTTACACTATAGAAAACATAGGTTTAGCTATTAAAAAAGAACTTTACGGTTAGTTTTCCCGGCTTTAAAGACTAACTATTTTTTCGGCTTCAATATGTATTTGTCATCTCAATCAACCTATTCCTTACATAACCGCTGTTCTCATTGTCAGGAAAGTATTCTAAATACAATTCAAACTGGTTCGTTGCTTTGGAATAATCTTTCAATTGATCGGCATAAAGAATTCCAAGCATTAACCGGCTATCAGGGTCATAAGGATGAAACCTCAATGCAAGCCTGAAATGATATTCCGCCAATTTATTTTTCCCAAGCATCTGAAGAATCAAAGCGAGATTATATCTTAAATATAGATTGCTCCAGTTTTTTTTCAATCCTTTTTGATAAACTTCGACAGCCTTATCATATTCCCCAACTCTCACGTAAATATTCCCCAGCAACCCAAAAAACGACGGAAAAACATATTCCTCATTCTTTATAGTTTTATCAAGGATTATTGCCGCCGGTTCCAGCTTTCCTGTGTTTATCAGCGCGTTCGCGTAATTATTTATTACGCGAAGCTTGCCGGGAGCTTTTTCATACGCGTCTGCCCATAAACTTGTTTCTGTCTTCCAAACTTTGCTTCTCTCAAATGTAACAATTGATAAAATTAAAATTAATAAAACGGCTAAAACCCTTAAAAATATTTTTTTGTTGAGGAAGCTGAAAACCGAAATAAATATCAGAATGAGTCCGGCGTTCCCAAGATAAGTTCTGTGCTCAAACATTAAATCAGGTGTTGGCATTATGCTTGATTGAGGAAGAATCCCGAACAAAAACATTATTACTCCAAGTAACATTAAAGGCATAGTCTTCCTCTTTAACCAGCTCAACAATATAAAAAGAACAAATACTGAAAATGAGCATAAAACTTTAATCGAGAAAAATGAACCGCATAATGGAACTGAATGATCTATATTTAAACCTTTAGGCCATATAAAGAGAATTATATATTTTATTATTACATAAAATTGGGTTATGGCGTAAGTATAACGGGTCATGCCGGGGGTGTGTATGTCTATCCTCCCGCCTATAGACTCAAGATTTTGAAAAAAAGTTTTTGTGTCCCATTTAGAAAGATGAAGAAATAGAACTAACGGAGCTAATACTAATAATATAAATACTGCCGAAACTGCAACCCATCTTTTCCATGTCCATTTACGAAAATCCGGAGGATAAAATATCAGTAAAAAAGCAGCTATAATTAGCGGGGCGACTACGATTGTTTCCTTGCAGAAAAAACCCAAAATTATCGACGCTGATGCCCCTGCCCAACCCAATGCCTTTGAGCGCCCGTGCAAATAACCTCGGGCGACAGAAACCAATGCCAACAATGAAAACATCGCAGCAAATAATGCCAGTCGCTGAGATATATAAATCACTGCCTGGGACTGTAATGGGTGCACGGCAAACAACAGCCCTGCAAATAACGGCGTCAACCTTGGAGAAAAATTTTTAAAAGCGGAAGAATATATTCGTCTCAATGGATGCCATAACAGTCTTACAAAAGAGTAAAAAAGAAAAGAGCACAAAATGTGAATGGAGATATTTACTGCATGATAGCCCAAAACACGATAGTCATGAAATTTGGCGTTGGCATGGAAAGAAAGAAAAACAAGCCAGCGAGTAGGGTATCTTTTTATTATTTCGTAAGGTGAAGATGCTTTTATGTTTGAATTGACTATGCTTTCGATATCGTCAAGATGGAAAGCGCTCTCAAAACTTGGAAGATATGTAAGAACAGAAACTGCGGCAATTGTAAAGAAAGCTATAATTGAAAAATTCCGGTTAACTGTTTTCATTACTCTTAACATAATTTATGACTTTATGACTTTATGACTTTATATTGACTTTTCATTTAAAATTATGTATAATTTCCCCTCAAATTTGATTTAATGTTGTTCCGCGGTAGCTCAATGGTAGAGTAGGTGGCTGTTAACCACTTGGTTGTTGGTTCGAGTCCAACCCGCGGAGCCATTTTTTTCTTCAAATGGCGCATCTTCGACCTGCGAAACTATTTCTTTGCCACAAATTTTCTACACACTAATCTCACGAACTCGCGCGGATTTTTTTATTCTAATGTGATGTCAACAATAAAGTGTCGGCAAAAAGAATGCAAATCTTTTGTAGCCGACCTCGCTGAGGTCGGTTATATGGTCGATGTTTTTGCAAGTCTTAACAAGTTTAGTTCTTATCTCCGACCTCGCTGAGGTCGGTTATATGGTCGATGTTTTTGCAAGTCTTAACAAGTTTAGTTCTTATCTCCGACCTCAGCGAGGTCGGCTACAACAAACGCAGCTCATTGTGCATTCTAATATTTCGCTTTTACGACATTGCAAGGTTTACATGACACTAGTAAATCAAAAAACTAATTCGCTAAAACAAGAAAACCAAATTTGATTTTTCCTAAGAAAACCACGGCAAAAAATCAAATTTTATCCTGCATTTTGTAAAATCACATGCAAGCCATAACCCTTTATTAGTAAAGGCTCACCGCTCGAAACTTTTCTGATTTCTTCAAAAGGCTCGTAAAGTTCTGCTTTAGCGCCTTCCGTATTAATAAATTTCCATGCATATTCCCGCGCATCCGAAGCCGGGTTAATTACAACTATTGCTTTCCTGCCGCTTGATTTATCCCCGTGAACTCGAAAATGAAGATTGCCCGGGGTTGGTCCGGCCGATGATCCACCTCCTCCACCGGGAATCATTACCTCACCACCGATTTCTAATTCTTTGGTTGCAGAATCTTGTTGATTATCTTCTTTTTCAACCACGGAAATCTCCGCGCCAAGTCTGTCAAAACAATCTCCAAGAAAAATAAAGTCGGTTAGCTCGCATCGTATGCGTTCCACTTCTTTTATGTATTCAGCAAGCTTTCTAAAAATCGGCGCTCCAAGGCTTTGCTGGTAAGCTCCGGGTTCCACGCAAATAACCGCGCCGGTCATTACCGCGCTGTTTACACCGTTAAAATCGTAAGGTTCACCGATATGCGCGCAAGTTGTCCATTCGGGAAAAACATATTTTAATGGTGAGATCATAAAAAGCGCGGAGTTGCGGTAATAGACATCAATGAAAGGAATGAACCTGTCTTGGACAGCTTCAAAAGCAATGCAAAAATCCGGGTTGACTTCTTTGCATTTTCTTAACATCCGTTCCACAGATTGAATAAGCCCTTCGCACAAAGCAACATCAGGTTTTTCTGTATTCAAAGGATTAAAATCAATCGCTGAACCCACGCAAAGTTTATCGATTTGCAAACCATGCGCGCAGGACTTCGCTATATTTACAAAATGTTCAGTTAAAATATTTTCCATTTCCGGAACTACAGACGACAAAACATGTCGTCTGACGCTGACCTTGCTTCGCGCTTTCAAAGTGCTTTCGCCCCAAGCCATCCAATTTGGTGTGTTTCCAAATTCGTCCTGATGGGCGTATTTATTTAGCTCTTCCATAAACCTCTAATCTGAAATTTCTATTTTCTAATATTTTCATTTTTCAATATTTTTCCCACGGAAAACACGAAATAATACGGAATCTTTAAAAGTAATTTATTTTCCAAGTCAATATAATGGCAAAATCAACAACATTTTAATTAATTTATCCGTGAAAATCCGTGTGTTCCGTAGGCTGTTTTATTAGTTTGTCAATCTTTCGATTACTTCGCTCCTCAAATCATCTTTTTTATTGTTTAAAATGGCTTTTGCCGACAAATCTACTGTTATCCGTCCATCAAGGCTTTTTAATACAATCCCTCCTGCAATATCCAAATAATCGTCAGAATATTTTACATTTTGTTGCGCGGCTATTTTTTTTACTAATTTAGAATCCTGCTCTGAAGAGAAGACTAACACTTTATTATCTTTAAAATTTTTCAGCCCATTTGTTAACAGATTTTTTATCCAAGTGTTATACTCTTCATCTCTTGGAAGTGTTTTGATTTCATCCAAAGCCATGTTAAAAATCTTTTCAACAAAATCCTGCCGCTGGTCTAATTCAGCTTTTCTTTCATCAATAGAATAATGCGCCCTTTCTCTTTCTTCGAGAAAAGCAGCCTGCTTTTGCATCTCGAAATTATGTTCAGAAAGAATTTTTTCCGCCTCGTTATTAGCATATTTAATTTCTCTTTCCGCCACCCGCTTTGCCCTGTTTATGAGCTGTTCAGCTTCTTTATCAACGCTATCTTTAATTTCAGCAAATATTTTCTCCATAAGTTTATCTTTCGTAAGTTAGGAAATTAAAACCGATAACTGATTACTGCTATTTACAGTTTCACCCCCAGCGCCTTTCTGATCATTTCATGGATATTCTCTGCCTCTTCACCTTCTCCTTTACTGTCAGGAATATTCATAACCAATGGTAAATTCCTTCTTAATTTATAATCATCAAACTCATTGCCAAGTTCATCCGCAACAGACTGAGCCACAAGAACAAGCCCGGTTTCTTCATCTTCAAGAAACTTCTGTATGGAGTCACGCGCTTCGTCCGCCGACTCCACCACTGCACCCGGAATTCCTATAAATCCAAGCCCGCGAACTGTTACTAAATCTCCTACTACCCTAATAATCATTATATTCAGGTATCGGTAAATTCATTTTATCCAAAAATGAATATTGTAATTAATACTAAATTCAAATTCTACTGAATTTGAATTTACTGCATCAAAATCATAATCGCTATTACCATCCCGTAAATAGCTATACCTTCGGCAAGCCCAACGTAAATAAGAGACCGGCCCATAAGCTCAGGACGTTCAGCTACAGCTCCCATAGCCGCGGAACCCACCACCGCAACAGCAACACCTCCGGCAATCGAACCTACTCCAACCGCTATTGCCGCTGCAAGATATTTTAATCCAGTACCGCCAGTAACCGCTTCAGTTTGCTCCGCAACTATCTCAGTTTCTTCTGCAGCCTGCAGAGTCGCCGGCGATGCTAACATAAACACAAAAACAGTTATGCAGGACAATAATAAAAATGTTTTTAAAACTACGCTTCCAAGTAATAATCTTTTTGTCATTTTTTTCTCCTTATTATTATTATTATTTATTTCACTTTATAATATTTCTTGTTGAATATTGAATATTTAATTTTGTTATTTCTCTTCAGAAATCTCCACCGTCAACGGTTCATATTTTACTCCCTGTCCTTCGAAAAACTTGGAGAAAAATTCATAGTATTGAAGCCTCAAACACTGAATAAATACTATTAGCGCTTCTAAGGCCACAACAAAAATGTTACCAATAATCATTGACAAAATATAAACGGATTTTGAAGCAATACCTGCTTCAGGGTGATTAAAATCTCCGCTCAATCCGGCTATTGTGAAAACTACAACCATTAACGCCGCGTGGTTCAGCGCGAAAGCGCCTACACGCACGAATGATACTGTATGAGTGGTAAATCCCAGCACTATTTCAACAGGCTTAAAAATAACCTCCGCGAAGGAATGCTCTTCTTCATGATGGCCGGCCGATTTTCCAAAAATAGCATCATAAAACAAGTCGCCTAAAACAACAAACAAAATTGGAACTACTAATATTGAAACTATAAGCCAAATAGGCAGACTTTTATTTTTTGCCGAAACATAGAAAACAAAAAGAACAAGCCAGTAAAAAACTCCGCTGAAAAGTCCCCACTGCCCGAAAAATGTCTCCTTAAAATTTCTGTTTTTAAATGATTGAATTACATTTAAAATTATTCCCAGACTAATTACCGAAATACCTATTATTAACGCCACACCGAGAATTTCTTTTACATGCCCTGTTGGATGAACCCAAAGTGCGGGAATAATATGGCTTGGCCCGAAAAATTCCCCGAACAAAAATCCAAAAATCATTGAACTTACACCCATAGCGAAAACAAGCCAGCCTGTATCTTTTATTGTCTTAAAAACTTTTGCAAACGCAATTATCAGCCCGACAATTACTAAAATCAAGCCATGTCCCACATCTCCAAACATCATGCCAAACATCAATAGAAAAGTTATCGCGACAAAAAACGTCGGATCTATCCCATCGTAATCAGGATACCCGTAAGTCGTGATTAATGTTTCAAACGGTTTTAAGAATCCGGGATGACGGAATTTCGTCGGAACTGTTACTTTCCCATGATTTTTTAGTTCTCCGGCCAAACCTTCGTTTTCATCAGGATTGGATACCTCTACAAGAATATTTTTTGAAACCTTTTCTTTTAAAATCGAAATTACAGAATCTACCTTGTTTTTAGGTATCCATCCATTAATAAAAGTCGCCCTAGACGTCTTGCCAAAAAGCTGCATCGCGTTTAATACTTTCAGGTTGACAATCGTTGCTCTTTTCCACTCAACATATTTATGATAAATTTCTTTTCTTAATTTGTGTAAACTGCTATTTAAAACAGCAACTTCTTCCCGCAAATGCCAAAGCTGAACTTCTATGTTGTCAAGGGCTTCATGCGGTTTTCCCTGAAACTCCACGGGAATGACTGTCTGCGATAAGTATAAACTCTTTAACGCGCCGCGGACAGATGATAAAACATCTTTTGGGCAAAAAACTATTACGCTTAACTCGTTCTGGTCAAGTTTTCGTATCTCAAGATGATATTCTATCTGCCGCAGGCTTCTCCGCAAACCTGCCAAATGTTTAGCGGGCATTGTTCCGGCAACAAAAGCGAAATATTTGAATTTCTTGATTTCATCATATCTTATTCCGGAAGTTTCAAAACTTTGAAGTGTGTCGGATATCCTTACTAATTCAGTTATCTTTTTATTTTTCTCTTCTGTTTCCTTTTGAATCTTTTTCACTTCGGCTAATCTTTCCTCAAGAACAGGCATAATTTCTTCCGCTACATTTTGCGGGTCTATTATTATTTCATGGTCTGACGATTTTTTCGACAATACTTTCGGATAATCAAGTAGCAAAGAAAGATTATTTAATTGCTCATTAATATTTTCAAGAGAAGCATGTGCACCGGAAAAAAATGCGGGTGTGCCTTCACGCAAAGCCGGCGCGACCACAGCGCGATCAACGAGATGGACCACCTTTTCTTTCGCGAGAACATCGCATGCGGCAATCACATCCTCATTTAGGAGAACAATCTGCAACAAACTCATCCTTTCAGGTTTAAACATCTTTTTAAATATTTTTACTAGAAGTTTAGAAGAAAAGAAAATAATAATTTCTATTTATCAAAATACTTCCTAACTTCTTTCCTTCTTGTGAAAAATTTACATTTCCAGGCCGAATCTTTTTTTCTGAAGAAGCCTTA
>Ga0190283_1000186_pt1 | contig 33652 bp, 28 predicted proteins | sample 48691801_MG_FD_161669 | JGI IMG/M metagenome (GOLD analysis project Ga0190283, IMG submission 161669) | Hydrothermal vent microbial mat bacterial communities from Southern Trench, Guaymas Basin, Mexico - 4869-18-0-1_MG | ecosystem: Environmental > Aquatic > Marine > Hydrothermal vents >...
ATTCGTACTCCGCGTGTGATTGTTGCCGCCCTTGTGGGGGCCGCTTTGGCGATGGCTGGCGCACAAATGCAAGGCCTGTTTCAAAATCCTCTCGCTTCTCCCGATATCGTTGGCACCAGTTCAGGCGGCGCACTGGGGGCGGTGATTGCGTTGGCGACGGGATTAGCCAGCCGTTCATTGTTTTATCTTCCTATCTTTGCCTTTCTGGGCGCGTTTTTGGCCCTGTTTACCGTTTACGCGCTGGCAACACGGCGCGGTAGTACGCCCGTTGCCACTTTATTGTTAGCCGGCGTTGCTTTGAATGCTTTAATCGGTGCGATGACTTCGTTTGTGATTACGGTGGCGTGGGTAGAATATGAAGTGGCGCGAGAAATTATTTTTTGGTTGATGGGTGGTTTAGATAGTCGTACTTGGACACATGTTTGGATTGCATTGCCCAGCATTATGGTGGGAAGTGTTATCGCGCTTTTCTATACTCGTGAATTAGATATATTACTGATGGGGCAAGAAACGGCCTATTCATTGGGTGTTGAAGTGGAACAAGTTAAAAGAATTGTTTTAACGAGCGCCGCTCTACTTACCGGCGCTGCGGTGGCAGTGAGTGGCGTGATTGGATTTGTTGGCCTTATTATCCCTCATATTGTTAGGCTTATTAGTGGCCCGAAGCACCGTTCGTTGGTACCGGCGAGTGCGCTCACTGGTGCAACGTTTTTGATTTTGGCTGATTTATTGGCGCGTACTCTACATCGCCCCGAAGAAATACGATTAGGTATTTTAACGGCCGCTTTTGGAGCGCCTTTTTTTCTTTATCTGTTATTGCGTCATCGTCGAGAAATGGGTTATTAAACTATGTTGTCCAAAGCTAAAGCTTTGGACTCCAAAACCGGTTTGGACGTTAAATATAAGTACAGCGAATTGCGCGGATAAACGAATTGAGTACAGCGACGCAAACGCGGATAAGCGAATTAATATAAGTACAGCAACGCAAACGCGGATAAGCGAATTAATATAAGTACAGCGAATTGCGCGGATAAACGAATTAAAGTTGTCCAAAGCTAGAGCTTTGGAGTCCAAAAACGGTTTGGACGTTAAATATAAGTACAGCGAATTGCGCGGATAAACGAATTAAAGTTGTCCAAAGCTAAAGCTTTGGACTCCAAAGAAGGTTTGGACGTGGGTTATTAAACTATGATGTCCAAAGCTAAAGCTTTGGATTCCAAAACAGGTTTGGACGTTAAAGTTGTCCAAAGCTAAAGCTTTGGACTCCAAAGAGGGTTTGGACGTGGGTTATTAAGTTATGTTGTCCAAAGCTAAAGCTTTGGAGTCCGAAAAAAGTTTGGACGTTAAAGTTGTCCAAAGCTAAAGCTTTGGATTCCAAAAACTGTTTGGTGGTTAAGGTTGGGAAAGCTGATATGAAAGTGTTTCTGGAAACAAAAAGTTTGATTTTGCGTCAATTGACTCAGAATGATGCTGATAACTTGTTTAAATTAGACACTGATTCTGAAGTGATGCGTTTTATCAATGGGGGAAAACCTACAGAGTACGATGTCATACAAAATAAAATTTTACCTCAATGGCTTGAGTATTATAAAAAATATCAAGGCTATGGATTTTGGGCCGCTATTGAAAAATTGAGCCATGAGTTTATCGGTTGGTTTCATTTTAAGCCCGCTTTAGATAATCAGGATGAAATTGAACTAGGCTATCGTTTACGAAAAGCGGTTTGGAGTAAAGGCTATGCCACCGAAGGTTCTAGGGCGCTTATATTGAAAGGCTTTAAAGAATTAGGAACGCAACGAGTGGTAGCGATTGCGTTGCCAATTCACAAAGCTTCTATTCGTGTGATGGAAAAATTGGGCCTCAAGTTTGAAAAAAAGTATATGCACAAAACCAATCAAGAGGTAGTTAAGTATTCTTTGGATAAAGATGAATTTGACATTGCATAACGCCGGGATACAAATCGAGGGCTGCTGGCTAGTGCAAGACGCTTCATTAACGCTATCGCCGGGGCAATTAACGGCGTTTATCGGCCCCAATGGTGCTGGCAAAACCACTTTGCTCCGATTGTTGGCGGGATTGTGGCAACCGACGCTGGGTTTGGTGACGCTGAATGGGCGCAAGTTATACCAATTTCAGCGGCGCGAGTTAGCACAACACATTGCCTTTGTGCCACAAAATACTGACATTGGTTTTGCCTTCACCGTCAAAGACATTGTGATGATGGGCCGTAATCCACATCTTGGGCGCTTTCGGCATGAAACGGAATATGATTATCACTGCGTAGAACAAGCCATGATAAAAACGGATGTAGCTTATCTTGCAACGCGGCTAGTGACGGAACTATCAGGCGGAGAACGGCAACGGGTGGTAATAGCACGTAGTCTTGCCACTGAAGCGAAAATCATTTTATTGGATGAACCTACTGCGAGTCTTGATGTGGCCCATGCACTGGAAGTGCTTGATTTATTAAAAGAATTAGCTAATGAAGGCCAAACGGTGGCCTTTTCAATGCACGATATTAATTATGCGATGCGCTATGCCGATCAAGTCGCGCTGGTACACAAAGGCCGTCTTTTTGAGTTGGGTTTACCTAAAAAGGTGTTGACGGATGAGGCGATTGATGATGTTTTTGGGGTGAGTGTAGAAAGGGTTGCGGTTTCTACCGGAGAGACTGTTTTGTTTTTTCGGTAATAGGTGGAGCAATCCGATTCATTTAGCTTGCTGCGCCAAAGCAAGAGCCTCTACTTTCAGACATTTATGTTATTTATTCGATAGCTTGAATTAAAAAAGGAGTTTATTATGGCAAGCGTTTCAACCAAACGCGGAGATGGTGGGCAAACTAGCCTTGTCGGCGGTGTCCGTATTTCTAAAAGCAATCTACGTGTGGAAGCCTACGGAACGATTGACGAACTCAACTCGGTGATAGGCTTTGCCCGTTCAATCTGTGAAGACGCTGAAGTGTGTGAACTTGTAAAAACCATTCAACGTGAATTATTTGTGGTTGGCTCATCACTGGCGACAGCGCCCGATAGTCAAAAACGGCCGTCCAGTGTCACTACCGACATGGTTGACGCGCTCACGGCGCAAGTTCATCGTATTGAAAATACGGAAGAAATATTATTTGATTGGTCGTTGCCGGGTGAACACAAGGTTTCGGCCGCTTTTGACATGGCGCGTACTGTTTGCCGCCGCGCCGAACGTAACATTGTCTGTTTGACAGAATCAGGCGAACAAATCGATCCAAACGTTTTGCCTTACATCAATCGTCTGTCTGATCTTTTATGGTTGCTAGGGCGTTTGCTTGAATTACGGGCGGGAGTTAATGGTCGTTTGCGTGACGACAAAAAATGAAAAATGAACATTCGAGGCAAAACAATTCAAGAAAAAACTTTTGCCTCAGTGCTAAAAATCCGATGTCTCAAAGACATCGGATTTTTTAAAAACTCCTGTTAATTGGCACGTACCAAACCGGCTTCGACGTTATCGCGGGTTTCACGTCCAACTAGGATTTCAATGAGTTCCAACGCAAAATCCATCGCGGTGCCGGGGCCTCTTCCTGTGATGACTTGTCCATCTTTGACGACGGGGGCATCTATAAACTGCATATCAGGCACTTGCATTTTTTCCAACACGCCCGGGTAACTGGTGGCCAATTTATTTGCCAATAAGCCGGCATCAGCCAACACTTTCGGGGCGGCACAAATGGCGGCCGTGTATTTGCCTTGTTGCTGCATGTCTTTGAGTAACTTATGAATACGGGGATCATTATTGAGATGATCAGCCCCGGGTAGGCCGCCCGGTAACACTATCATATCAAAGCTTTGTTTAGCGGCTTCATCCAAGGTGGTGTCAGGTATCAACACCACACCGCGACTGGCTTTGACGGGTTCTTTATCGAGGCCGGCTGTGACGACGGTGATGCCAGCGCGACGTAGTAAGTCAATGACTGTCACCGCCTCAAGCTCTTCACAGCCTTGAGCAAGGGGAACGAGAACAGTATGCATATCCGTTTTTTCAGTTATCATTTCAGTGATCAGTTTTTCAGTGTTTTTTTCAATGATCAGTATTAGTTATCAGTTTTTCAGTTATATTCAAGATGGAACACTTTTTGAGAAACCAAAATAACTAGAAAGGTAGTTACACTGGCAGCCCCAACGGGGCGATATTAATACAGCCAGTGTAACTACCTGGCTTTGGGCGAAAGTCCCGTTTTTAGCCGTGCCAAGTATATCACTGAAATTCACAGATCACAGATCACTGAAAACTGATCACTGATAAATTCCGATAATATTGAGTCCTTTCAACAAGTTCAGCGCTTCATAGACCGCATAATCCCGTTTCACCAAAGGTTCTTTCTCTTCGGCCTTGTTTGAGACATTGCTATCCGTTTCGCCCACCTGACCGGTCTTGTCATTGTCCAAATGCCCCGCTAAGTCCGATTCTTTGAGTCTTGAATCATCCTCTTGTCCAACCGAGGCAATTTCAACTTTGTTGAGCAGAATATCGGGCTGTATCCCTTGTGCTTGTATAGAGCGGCCGGACGGCGTGTAGTAGCGTGCGGTGGTCAGTTTGAGCGCCGCATTATTATTCATGGGCAAGATGGTTTGTACAGACCCTTTACCAAAGGTTTTGTTGCCCATAATCACGGCCCGTTTATGGTCTTGGAGGGCCCCTGCGACAATTTCTGAAGCGGAGGCGGAGCCACCATTGACCAACACCACTATTGGCGCACCATTGAGTAAATCGTCAGGACGCGCTTTGAATTTGAAAGAGGCATCAGCAAAGCGACCTTCGGTATAGACTATCAGCCCCTTGGTGAGAAAGGCATCCGATACATCTACCGCTGCCTTCAATACACCGCCCGGATTGTTACGCAAATCCAGCACGAGCCCTTTGAGAGGTCGTTGACTCTTTTTCCTGAGGGCATTGATAGCCTTTTTCAAATCATGGCGGGTACGGGTTTGAAAATGACTGATGCGGATATAGCCGTAACCCGGCTCCAGAATACGGTTCTTGACGCTTTTAACTTTGATAATATCGCGCACAATAGTGATGCTTAAGGGTTTGTCTTCGCTTTCGCGCACAACGGTCAGTTTGATGCTCATACCCGGTTTACCGCGCATGATTTTGACGGCATCACTGAGCGTCATCCCTTTTACTGGGGTATCATCCAAACGGACAATCAAATCACCCGCTTTTATGCCGGCGCGTTGTGCGGGCGTATCATCAATCGGCGCAATCACTTTGACAAAGCCGTTGTCCATGCCGACTTCAATACCGAGGCCGCCGAACTCACCCGTCGTACCAATTTGTATTTCTTGGTAAGCTTCGGGATTCAAGTAACCCGAATGTGGGTCAAGTCCGGTTAACATGCCTTGAATGGCATTTTCCAACAGGGTTTTGTCATCGACTTCTTCAACGTAGTCGCTTTTGATTTTGTGAAAGACTTCGGTAAAGGTACGCAGCTCTGAAAAGGGTATTGTCAAGCCTGTTTTACTACGATCGGCAAAGACACTGCCTCCGATAACGAGGAAGGCACCCAGAACCGAGCCTATTAACAAAGTGGGTAAATGACGAAATAGGGTTCGCATTATGTTTCTCCAAATACCAGCACCCGCTGGTTTTAAATTAATATTATAAAAAAAGTGTACAACTATTTTTTGAAGGTGGCAAGTTCAGTTATCAGTGTTCAGTTATCAGTGATCAGTTAACAGTGATCTGTTGTCAGTTATTTTGGTTGGGCATAAGAGCTATAGTTAAAACATCATTCTATCTGTAGATGTTGTACTAGGCAAAGTCACAAATTGAAACGAAGAACTTCGTTTCAGCTTTAGTCGTGCCAACCCTAAGAGAATCGATAACTGATAACTGATAACTGATAACTGATCACTGTTCACTGAGAAAGCCATTGTCCGGGCGGTTGAGGTACACCTTGGTGGCGAATTTCAAAATATAAAGCCGATATTTTGCGTCCACCGCTATTGCCCACTGTAGCAATAATATCGTTTGCTTTCACCCAAACCCCCGTTTCCGGGTACAGACTTTGGTTGTGGGCATACAAGCTCATATATCCCTCACCATGATCGATAATCACCAATAAGCCGAGATTGCGAAACCATTGCGCGAAAACCACTCGTCCCGTGGCGACGGCACGGACTTTTTTACCCCTTTGCGCGGCAATCAGCATTCCTTGCCATTTCAAGGGGCCAACCAGTCGTTGACCAAATCGCTTAATCACTTTCCCTTGCACCGGGTAAGGTAATTGTCCTTTGAGTTCGGCAAAAGCCTTATGCTGTCCGGGGGGATGGGGAATGTTTTTAAGTGCCTCTCCCAAGGTGCCTAACAAGGTTTCCAAGCGGCGTTTGTTTTCTTGTAGACGTTTGAGTTCTTTGTCTTGAGTTTCAAGGGTACTAGCCAGTTGCGCTAAAATTTTCTGACGCTCTTTATAGTTAAGTAAGAGTTGTTTTTTTTTCTGGGTATGATTGATAACTAACTGATTTAAATCAGTTGTTTCAAGTTCAATGGCTTGTTTTAGCGTACGCGCACGTTGCAAAGTTGCCATAAGCCGCGCAATTTGGCGACTGCGGACACGGTTAAAATAATCGTAATAGGTTAGCACTCGCCCGATAATGGAAGGGTCTTCTTGATTTAACCACAGTTTTAAATAGTCTTGCCGTCCCGTCAGGTAGGCGGCGCGAATTTGTTGCGCTAACTTTTGGCGTTGGGCATTAAGTTGAATTTGTAGCTGTTCTTGTTCTTGTTTTAAATTTGCCAAGCTGTGTTGCTTGTCGGCAAGCGCACCATGTAGCGTTTCTAAGCGCCGAGCAACTTCGCCTATATCCTCTTCGCTGTCTTGCAACTGGCGTTGCAGATGGCCGTGTTGGGTACGGGTATTGTGCATTTGTGCTTGTAATTCTTGAATGCGTAACTCCAATTGACGCAGTTGCTCTTCTGTGGCATTTGTAGAGTCGGCCGCCGAGACGGACATCGTAACAACAAGCAAAAAACTTAACGTCATTCTGAACATGGCACCCTTCCTACAAGTTTGGGTAATGGGTTCGTGGAATGGGTAATTGGCAATGAAGTTATACTCAAGATGGGAACAAACTTTTTGAGAAACCAAAATAACGAAAGGGGCGTTGCCCTGCAAGCCCCAACGGGGCGATCTTAATACAGCCAGTGTACCTACCTGGCTTTGGCCGATATTAATATAGCCGGGCACCGCCCCTGGCTTTAATAATACGCTTTATATATTAACCCGTCATAAAAATCTCGCCTTATGCCCACGTTGAGTATATACTTTGCACCGTCACAAACGGCGCTTTTTTTAGTTTTTGATGATTAGTGCCAAGTATTGCCTGGGGATCAATCCCCAGGCTAAAAGCTAAAGTCTGCTAAAGCAGACTGCACCCTTAGCGTGATTAGTGCTTTGATACGTATAGCCGCTCTAAACTGTTCGTGACAAGAAAAGCTCAATTTATGGCGGTGCTTAGTATAACTTCTCCCTCAGCTTCAAAAATCCCTGATTGTAACTTCTGTCCGGGGAGAGGGCGAACACCTCGATTCTCCCCTACGAAACATGTCAGGTGCCGCATTGATATTTGGCATGGTGTGTAGGGGCAAACCTACGTGTTTGCCTTTTCAAACAGTTCTCCCCGGACAGAAGTTATAACGATAAAAATCCTATCCATTCCTGATCAAAATTTATGATAACGAGCTCGCTTCGCTCAAAACGAGAGCACGAAAAATCATAACAGTTTGCCGTATAGTTTTAAGTTCTCTCCGCTCAAAGATATCGTCTGGATCGTCGGGATGACTGCCAAACTATGATCCGACTGCTTTTGAAAAAGAGCCATTAATCAAATTAATCCAATCAATTTGACAACATGGCCCTCAAAAACCGCTTTTGAAAAAGGGCCATTAATCAAATTAATCTAATCAATTTGACAACATGGCCCTCAAAAAAAAAGGCTCAGTGTGTTCAGTATAGGTTTATTTTTTTTATATACCTGCACGGGTACTTATCTGTGGAAAATAAGTTTAGCAAGCATGAAGGCTGATACAGAATGCTTTTAAAACACGCTCTTAGCCATTACCAATTCGCGGCTAAAACTGATACCAGAAACCAATTACCCGTTCTTAATTCGCTAGGCCTTGATTGGCAACCGCTTCTGCCGCCTTTTTAACCGCCTCTTCGTCACCGAGATAGTAGTGTTTGATGGGTTTTAGCGCCTCATCAAGTTCGTACACCAAAGGCATCCCGGTTGGGATATTCAGATCAACGATTTCCTTGTCTGGAATGTTATCAAGGTATTTTACCAACGCCCGTAAACTGTTGCCATGTGCTGCGATGAGAACCTTCTGATCTTGTTTTACCATCGGCACTATCATCTTTTTCCACAAATGCACAACACGTACACCCGTGTCTTTTAAGCATTCAGTCAAAGGCAGGTTTTTTTCGTCCACGTCTTTATAGCGCCGGTCATGCCCCGGGTATCTCTCGTCTGGCGGCTCCAGTGCCGGTGGGCGCGCATTACAACTTCTTCTCCAGATTTTTACCTGTTCCTCGCCATATTTTTGCGCGGTTTCTGCCTTGTTTAATCCCTGAAGCGCACCGTAATGACGCTCATTTAACCGCCACTCCCGATACACCGGAATCCACATTAAGTCCATCGGATCTAAGGTGAGCCAAAGCGTCCTGATCGCCCGTTTCAGAACAGAGGTAAAAGCGACATCAAAGGTGTAGCCATCTTTTTTTAGCAGGGCACCAGCGTTCAACGCTTCAATTTTACCCTTTTCAGAAAGATCAACATCAGTCCAGCCGGTGAAACGGTTTTCTTTATTCCAAATGCTTTCACCGTGTCTTAATAAGACCAGTTTGTACATATTTTCTCCACAAGAAGTATTAATCAAAGTCGGCCGAGACATTTAATGTAGCCAAGCAAACGGGCCACCGAAATAGAGTGTGGCCTCAAAATAGTTGATGATTAATTGTTACATAAGCTAATTATTTAGAGCCTGCTATCTAATTTGTGAACAAAAGTGATCACGGTTTAGTTCACGATTCAACCAAGCTGGTTGCTTCCAGAAGTACTTCTGAAATCCCCGTGCGTATAAGTTCCCGGTTAGCCCCCGGTACTTTGAACTCGTTAATAAACAAGAATGCGTGTGCCTTCTAGTTCAAGATTTCTTGCCGCATTTAAATCACGATCTATTTCAAAATCACCGTTTTCACAATGATAAACCCGTTCTGACAACTTGAATTCTTCTTTTTTGTTACCACAATTTTAAGAAGTTTTAGAAGAAGGAAACCAATGGTCAATTAAAGAAATCCCGTTTCCAAAAAAAGCCGCTTTAGACTCAATTTTCCGTTTAAACTCATAAAAACCCATATCACTTATAGCTTTCGCTAACTGATTATTTTTCATCATTCCCTTTACATTCAAGTTTTCAAGGCAAATTATCTTAAAGCCTTGACAAAGATGATGAGTTAGTTTAGGCAAACCATCTTGACGAATACAGCTAATACGATAATGAAGTCGTGCGATTTTAATTTTTTGCCGACTGTACCGTTTGGAGCCCTTAGTACATGCCCGCTAAATGTCGTTGTAATCGTGCTAGACGACGACTAAGCTTCTTTAAAGGCTTTTTACCAACAACCGTTTCACCATTTGACAAAGTAGCTAAGCTTTTAATACCCAAATCAACACCAACAACCAAAGCTTGGTTCTCGCTCTTTTTGAGTGGTGCTGTGTCCATTTGAACACTAATACTTATAAACCATTTATCTGCCGCACGAGAGACGGTTGCGGAGAGAATCTTTCCAGAAAATCTGAGTGATTCAGTTAATTTAACCCAACCTAACTTAGGATTTCTTACTTGATTTCCTGAAATTTAAAATTGATCATCATTATAAAGGTAGAATGAGTCGTGTGTACCTTTCTTTTTAAAACGGATGTATCCACCGAGATGTCTCAAAAAACGTTTAAAAGCGGTACCTAAATCAATAAACGCTTGTTCCGCGGCACATTAAACACCATCGGGGCGTCAACCTTTTTTATGGCGTTAAAAGCCGTTATAACAGTTCTCGCTGTTGGCTTTTTACCTGCAGAAGATTGTTTTTTCCATTCTTCTAAACCTTAAGGATAAGCGAAACGAGAGGTTCCGCAAGCTTGTCTAAAATATTGCCGATGGCTTAAAAGTTTGTTTTTTTATCTGTATCTTGTGACTTAGTACAAGCAGAATTCTGAAGTGTTTTTACCGAACAATCTATTAACCTATAAAATTGTTGTTGTTTATATGTACTCATTGTGAGTACAATATGGCATATGTGAGTATAAAATCAACCCCTATCAGTCAACTCTTGCAAACAAAACTCATTGAGGAATGGGTAATGGGTAATGGGTGATAGTCTATTTACGTGTCGCGAAGAAAGAACGAAAGTTCCGCCAAATGTGTATACAACTAACAAGGCGATTCCCTATTACCAATTACCACGAATTACCTTTTTTAAATTTTGCAAGTACCTCATTAATAAATTTTATTTTAAAAACGTGTAAAAACCCATAAGTCTGTAATTCATTGGAAATGATGAATTGTGAATGATGACAAGTGAGCCGTGAATGAGTCCATTTGTATTCATTCATAATTCACTATTAAGCGTCACCGATCATCATTAAAAATATTAAGTATATTAAGTTGGGGATTTTGAGAAGTTTTTTAAAGGGAGGGATTAAAGGCAAATACCTGCCCAATGTGCAAGACTTTATACTCAATGATCATGTTTTTTTAATCTATTGATAATTATTACTGATAACAGTCAGGTAACAACAAGTGCTGTCTTCATTAACCCAGCGACTGATATTAATAATTTTCTTTTGTGTACAGACTTATGGATCATAGTCAGCCCCTTGAGGGGGTAGGCGGGTGTGGGTGAGGTGAAAAGTTTTGCTAACATAGTGATTAAAAATATTTTATAAGTTTTAGATTGACATTAAATAAAGGTCACACTCGGCTCCAAACACTATCGTAAATAAATCAAGCCGTTGAAAAGTTGCACCTTGGGTAAGACCGGTTTATTGTATGGTAAAGTATCTGGATTAATTATTATTCTAATACCAATTGAAGTCAAGTCCAGCAGCCCTGTCAAAGCCCCCGTTGGCTATAAAAAGCAATATATTAAATCTATAAATGGATCACAGTAGACATGAATTGTCGCAAAACCAGTGATATTTTTTATTATAATCACTAAATATTTTTATAAAACAATGCGATAAATTGCATTTAAAAGCACTCTCGTTTGGAGACAAGCGCCTCAAACCGTTGAAGTCAATTTTTATGGGTAGTCTTGTCCAGAAAATTTGTAGCGAAGTGTCTGTACGAAAAATTTAGACTATTTGAATAACATATAATATACTGCTTAACTAAAATACATTCCACAAAATAAGTTATAAATGATGAGCAATAATAATGTGACTGAATTCCAAATGAGATCCATGTTGGACAGTAGTCAATCTTTTGCGCTTATCACCCATGATGACGACATTGAACGAGCGGCTCGCTCTCTAAAGGCAATGTCTCATCCATTGCGTCTGAAAATTCTCTGCATTTTGGGTGAGCGTGAATATAGTGTGCAGGATATTGTTGAGCAGGTGGGTACCTCGCAAAGCAATATTTCCCAACATTTGGCGATTTTGCGTGACAAGGGTATATTATCCTCGCGCAAAGAGGCTAATCGCGTCTATTATCGTGTGAGTGATGCACGCACTTTGCGCCTCATTAGTATGATGCGTGAAGTGTTCTGCTCCTCTTTTTGTGTCTAATACTTGAATCATGGCATAGTAATCCCCATTGTTAAGTCTTTTATTTGAACTCTTGATAAGAGGAAAAAAGTGTTATGACTGTTGAACGATTGGTGGTTATAGTCGCTGGGACTTTTATTATGCTGTCACTGGCTTTGAGTCAGTTACATCACATCTATTGGCTTTTGTTTACCGCGTTTGTCGGATTGAACTTGTTTCAAAGTGGCTTTACGGGCTTTTGTCCGCTGGCAATCATCCTCAAAAAAGCCGGCATGCCGACTAACTCGCAGAAAGCAATGGCCGAAGAGCAATTGCAGACTTCTTGATGTATGGAACAATTTGTTGAATTCGCTGGTAATCATCCCGGCTTATTTCTGGCTCTGGGCATCGTCCTTGGTTTATTAGTTTGGAGTTTTTTGGGAGATCAGTTATCCGGGATTAAGCCCTTGTTGCCACCCCAAGCGACTTTACTGATTAACCATGAAAATGCCATTGTGCTTGATGTCCGCGAGGATAAAGAATACGCACAAGGTCATATTCTGAATTCGGTGCATATTCCGTTAAGTATGTTATCTGATAAAATCGGGCGCTTAGAAAAATACCGTAACCGTCCTATCATCGCCAGTTGCATGAGCGGTAACCGTTCTGGACGCGCATGTAGTATGCTAAAGAAAAACGGTTTTGAGAAAGTTCATAATCTCAAAGGGGGCATTATTGCGTGGCAAAATGCCAATCTACCCCTCACCAAGGCTAAAAACTGATACACTCAGAAAATGTAAATCCAATGAGGGACTTGCAAAACGCCAATATCTTAGCGAACGATAATGAAAGCAAGAGGCTCTAATTGAAATTTGCCGGAGTCCAAGGTAACCTTGGACTCCAATTGAATAATTTAGACTTTGCACGGCTAAAAACTCGACTTTGAGCTACGCGAGAGCAACCTCCTTCTTCGCTACGCGAGATCAGTTTATTTAACACACCCCTTGTAGGGGTGTGTAAAAAGTCATTTCAACGCCAAAGTTTTTCATAGCAAAAACGGAATCCGTGATATCATAAGCGTTTGCAGTATAATAATTAATTATTAATTATTATAATCATTAATTAGACTTTGCGCGGCTAAAAACGGGACTTTTTTTGACACACCAACCCCTCTATAACACATCCCTACCCATCAGGGGGAAACTACAGGGGGCGTGGTTCAATGCCATTGTAGTTAAGAATAAATCCATACATGTAGGGTGTCGATGCAAAAGTTTTTCAGGAAAAACGTTTGCCGACGAAAGGTGTTTTTCTTGCCGGCCCCAAAATGCGACGATGGTGGGCAACAACGTTGGGTGGTACAAAAGAACGTTTTTTAATGGCATTGGGGCGCGGCTATTCCCCAAATCGAAGGGGGGCGGGAGTGTGTTTAGTCCAATTTGTAACCGTGTTAAGTATAACCACTCACGCTTAACCCGATTAAAAATTATTTATTTTCAATAATATACTGACTGATGGGTTTTGATAAGCTTTGAAAAAGGGGGGGAACTCCAAGGAAAATACCTGATTATGCCCATACACTATGAATACCTTGGCAAAACGCCGGCGGCATTTCTCCCTTTTTGAAGAGGTGAGGGGGGATTTATTCAGTCAAATAATACCAGATTGATTAATTATTCAAAATAGGACGACACAGTGGAAAATACGCCTAATCCGGCGGAGGCGGACACCGCCACGCAAGAAGAATTTGGGATACAAAATATCTATACCAAGGACATTTCTTTTGAGACACCCAACTCACCACAGATTTTTATGGAACAGTGGAAACCGCATTTGGAATTGGAGATGTCTAATGACATCAATAAGTTGAATGAAGATATCTACGAAGTGGTGTTAAACATTACCGCCACCGCCAAACTCGAAGAAAAAACCGCCTTTCTTGTCGAAGTCCATCAAGCCGGTCTTTTCGTTCTGAAGGGGTTTACCGAAAACAAATTGTCGTATATGCTCCATAGTTATTGCCCAAACATTTTGTTCCCATTCGTCCGTGAAACCATTTCTAACTTGGTGACACGGGGCGGATTTCAACTACCCTTGTTGGCACCTATAAACTTCGATGCCTTGTATACCCAACAACTTCAGCAAAAACAACAAGAGCAAAAAGCCACTATCAATTAACGTTTATACGGAACGTAACGATAATCTGTGAAAATGAAAAAATGAACTTTTCAGGAAATTTATAACAAAATTATAGACTTCTCATTGAATTAATCATTTTTCATTTTTCATTAGTCTAATCTCCCTTCTTCCTCAAAAAATAGGTGTCTTTCCAAAGGGAGAGACACCGCACTTTATATCAATCCTTCCTTGAAATCTCCAGCAAAATTTAGACTTAGCACCGTCATAAATTAAGCTCGTTACTGCGTTTATCTGCGGAAGCGGAAGTTACTGCGTTTCGTTATCTCACATAGCGAAGAACTCCGTTTCTCTCGCGTAGCGAAGAACGAAAGGATCGAAGCTGTGCGAGATCACTTATGCGGTGTGCAGTATATAAGGAGCCCAAGGTAAGCTTGGAAGGATTGGTATTAAATAAGGGCAGCGGACATTGCCTTTTCCCCGTGGGGCGAATGCTCTGGTGAGGGTTCACTTATAGTAAACCATTCATTAACACATACTCAAAAATCCGGGTGTCCTACTTGTCCTTTTAGACGTTTTTATGGAAAAGGGCCTTCAATAAAATCAATTCGCCAACATGGCCCTAAAAAAGACCGCTTTGGAAAGACACCTCAGTATTTTTAATTTTTCTTTCATTAGTCTATTCACCCACTCTGATGAGTGCTATTGTTAACGTTTGTTAACATAAATGAATCGGTTCTAGTTAATGACAGTACAAAAACCTATTCTGGTACTGGGTGCCGGCTCGTGGGGTACGGCACTCGCCTTGGTTTTGGCTCGTAACGGTAACGAAGTTTGGCTTTGGAGTCGAGATGCTGAACATATCGAGCAAATGAGGGTGACGCGACAAAATGTCCTATTTTTGCCAGATAGTCACTTTCCGGAGACTTTACAACCGATTGCCCACCTAGAAGAGTCGGTACCACAGGTGGACGATATTGTGGTAGTGGTGCCCAGTCATGGCTTTCGTGAAACGCTCAACAAGATTGCCCCCGACATTACCGAGGGAGCGCGTGTGTGTTGGGCGACAAAAGGCTTGGAAAACGATACGGGCTTATTGCTACATCAAGTGGCAGAGCTTGTATTAGGAAGTTTTAGGCCTTTGGGCGTTTTGTCCGGGCCGTCATTTGCCAAGGAAGTCGCGGCTGGGCTACCAACGGCTGTCACGATAGCGTCACCGGACACCCAATACGCTCAAGACTTGGTAAGATTATTCCATAATCACAGCTTTCGCCCTTATACCAGTACCGACATCATTGGTGTACAAGCCGGCGGCGCGGTGAAAAATATTATGGCGATTGCGGCCGGGATTGCAGATGGTTTAGGTTTAGGGGCTAATACTCGTGCGGCCCTCATCACACGCGGCTTGACGGAAATAGTGCGCTTTGGCACCGTGCTGGGTGGACAACGTGAAACGTTTATGGGTTTAGCTGGCTTAGGTGATTTGGTGCTCACTTGTACTGACAACCAATCACGCAATCGCCGTTTTGGTTACGCTTTAGCGCAGGGCGCTGATATCAACCAAGCGCAAACCGAAATTGGGCAAGTCGTTGAAGGGGTGCGGACTACTCGTGAAGTGAGTCGTTTAGCTCGGCAACGTGGGATAGACATGCCGATTGTTGAGCAAGTTAATAACGTGCTGCAAGGTGTGTGTACTCCAAAAGAGGCGGTGCAAGCTTTACTCTCACGCCAACCTAAACCTGAATTCAGTGAACAGTGATCAGTGTTCAGTGATCAGTTTTCAGTTATTTCAGTTATTTCAGTTATTTCAGTTATCAGTTACTCACGTTTCTGGGTTCAATAGTTTCAGTAATTAGCAAGATTATTAAAGATAAAAATATAAAATTGTCGCCAAAGTCGAGATCGAAAAAAAACAAATATTCGTATAAAATAAAATAGTTGAAAAGTCACACATTAAACACAAATAAGTACGCATAAATCATTTTTTGGTGACGGTTTGTAGTAGTCGCTTTAGCGACTATTACCGCTCGTTATGACTTTTTTTACCCACTTGTGCATATTCAACCCTTTCGGGGTTGGTGCGTCTTTAATATCTTTACCTTTTCCACAGGTTTTCCTTAAGGCGATTCACAATCAAACAACGTGGTGCGTTTTTAATATCTTTACCTTTTCCACAGGTTTTCCTTAAGGCGATTCACAATCAAACAACGTGGTGTGTTTTTAATTTTTCCACAAGTTGCACTATTCACATTTTACACACCAAGGGGTAAAGTGAACGATAAAATAGAAATTCAGGCTTTAGCCTGAAAGGCTAAAGTTTCGCGGAGCGAATTTTGCCTGAAAGGCCAAAGTCATAGTCGCTAAAGTGACTACTACAAACTGTGTTTTTCTTGCCGGCCCCAAAAATACGACGATGGGGCCGGCAACAACGTTGCCGGCCCCTTACTGACTGATAACTGAAACAAATGAATCTTAATTTTCTTGAATTTGAACAACCTATCGCAGAACTCGAAGCTAAAATTGATGAGCTGCGCTACGTCGGTAATGATACTGAAATCAACATCAGCGACGAAATTGCTCGTCTGCAAGTCAAATGTCAAGAGTTAACCCGCAAAATTTTCTCCTCCCTAACAGCTTGGCAGATTTCCCAACTGGCGCGGCACCCGCAGAGGCCTTATCTGCTTGATTACGTTGAACTTGTTTTTACCGATTTTCATGAACTGCACGGTGATCGTACTTTTGGCGATGATCAGGCTATGGTGGGTGGATTGGCGCGACTTGAAGATCGTCCAGTGATGATTATCGGTCAACAAAAAGGCCGCGATACCAAAGAAAAAATACAACGTAATTTTGGGATGCCACGCCCCGAAGGCTATCGCAAAGCCTTGCGCCTGATGAAGATGGCTGAACGCTTTAAGTTGCCCATCTTCACTTTTATTGACACGCCCGGTGCCTATCCGGGTGTTGATGCCGAAGAGCGTGGGCAAAGTGAAGCCATTGCCCGTAATTTATATGTCATGTCGAGTTTAAAAACGCCCATCATTTGCACCATCATTGGTGAAGGCGGTTCAGGCGGTGCTTTGGGGATAGGCGTAGGCGATAAGCTGTGTATGTTAGAATACAGCACCTATTCAGTGATTTCCCCCGAAGGCTGCGCGTCGATTTTGTGGAAAAGTGCCGAGAAAGCGGCCGAAGCCGCCGAAGCCATGAAGATGACATCACAACGCCTTAAAGAACAGGGCTTAATAGACATCATCATATCTGAACCTTTGGGCGGCGCACACCGAGATGTTAAAGTGACGGCTGAGACTTTGAGTACCGTCTTGCAAGAGAATTTGGCGGAACTTGATAAACTGTCCGTTGATGAATTGATAGAGGCTCGCTATCAACGTTTTATGCAGTTTGGGCAGTTTGAAGAGTTGTGAAAATAATTCAAGGAGTAGTTTGGCAAGCCTTCGTTAGGCATTTTGGTGGATTATGCTTTAGTTAAGGAACCAGACACTATCTGCAAATTAACAAAACAGAATCAATTCGCCAAAAGCACTACGGGAGTCCAAACTTTAGTTTGGCAGTCGTACCAAACTAACGTTTGGCAAGCCGCCGTGTGCAAAATTCCACTTTGCGACGTTTGGCACTCCAGAATATTCGGCGTTTTTAGAAAGTTCAATTTATTATCAGATTCAGCTAAAATATCACTTTAATTTAAAAACACTTAAATACCATTTTCCTTTTAAACCCTTTGATTTTAAATAGATTTTATGCTCATCTTTGAACATAGCAGCCCCGGCCGTTCCGCAACCTCGCAATATCCCGCCAATCGTCCAGAATTAAATGACATCCCAGCAAAATTTCTGCGTAAAAAGCGCCCCCAGTTGCCCGAAGTGTCAGAAATGCAAGTCGTTCGTCACTACACGCGCTTGTCACAGAAAAACTTTTCTATCGACACACATTTTTATCCACTCGGCTCTTGCACGATGAAATATAACCCGCGTGCGTGTAATACCTTGGCAATGTTGCCCGGCTTTTTATCTCATCACCCCAGTGCCCCTGAGCCACAGAGTCAAGGCGTACTGGCTTGTTTATATGATTTGCAAGAAATCCTCAAAGAAGTCACCGGGATGAAGGCCGTGTCTTTAGCGCCCGCGGCCGGTGCTCAGGGCGAATTTGCCGGTGTCGCTATGATACGCGCTTATCATGATGCACGCAGTGATACGCAACGCACCGAAATACTTGTGCCCGATGCCGCACACGGTACGAATCCCGCTTCGGCTGTCATGTGTGGTTTTAAAGCACGTGAAATTCCCACTAACGCTGAGGGTGATGTCGATATCGCCGCCTTACGGGCGGCAGTCGGCCCACATACGGCGGGGATTATGTTAACGAATCCTTCTACGCTCGGTGTGTTTGAACGACACATTACTGAGATTGCCGAAAGTGTACACAAGGCGGGAGGCTTATTGTATTATGACGGCGCGAATCTCAACGCGATTTTGGGCAAAGTGCGCCCCGGCGATATGGGTTTTGATGTCATTCATATCAATTTACATAAAACCTTTTCAACCCCGCACGGCGGCGGCGGGCCGGGCGCTGGGCCGGTAGGCGTTAATGAACGATTGTTGCCATTTTTACCCGTGCCGACGGTGGGATACGATGGCGAGGCCTATCATTGGTTGACTGAAGCGGATTATCCACAAACCATAGGGCGCATGTTGGCACTGCCGGGCAATGTTGGTGTTCTATTGCGCGCTTATGTTTATGCCCGTCTACTCGGCCGTGAAGGGATGGCAAGGGTGGCAGAATTTTCGACGTTAAATGCCAACTATTTGCAGGCAAGCTTGGCTAAAGCGGGATTTGACATGGCCTTTCCTCAACGCCATGCCAGCCATGAATTTATTTTGACGCTCAAACATCAAGCCAAACAACAAGGTGTCACAGCGATGGATTTTGCTAAACGGTTACTTGACAAAGGCTTTCACGCCCCGACAACCTATTTTCCCTTGCTTGTGCCAGAATGTTTGTTGATTGAGCCGACAGAAACGGAAGACAAGCAAACTTTAGATAAGTTTGTTAATGCCTTGTGTGAAATTCTAAAAGAGGCAGGTGAAAATCCTGAAACACTGAAAAATGCCCCCTATAGCCTCCCCGTGCGACGTTTGAACGAAGTTAAGGCCGCTAAAGAGTTAGACATTGTTTGGAAATAACGACTACACGTAAGGAAGGCAGTCGTTCAAACTTTAGTTTGGCAGGAGTCCAAACTTTAGTTTGGAATTATCGTCGCTTTCGTGTAGAAGGTGGATGCTATTTTTTTACTGTCGCTCTTTTAGAGCGGAAATCCTGCTTGTTGACTGATAATATCGAAAATTTGCGGCTTTTCGTTACGTTATGAAAGCCCATCCTTTTAGAATTGATGCGGCGGTGATTTATTCTTCCCATCTTCATTGCATTTTATCTCTACCTACTAACGATAATAATCATGCGAAGGCGACAAATTAAATCCGCATTTTCTCGTCAATTACCAGCTACCGAGCATCGTTCGCCCAGGAGGCAAGGGAGAACGGGGTATTTGGCTGATTATTTTGGGAACATGTTATTCGTAATGAAACCGATTTAAGTCACCATGTTGATTACATTCATTATTAGAAGGTAAAACATGGATATGTTAAACAGGTTAAGGATTGGAAATATTCATCTTTTCATCGTGCGGTCAATTGGGGAATTTATCCACCAAATTGGTGTGGTGAAGGAGTCAATGAAAATATGAATGGAGAGTATTTGAAATGAATGGTGGGTTGCAGCGAAGCTTCTACTACATCTGTTCGTAAATTACTGAACCCGAAGCCTTCGGCGCGGGTTAGCTTGAACGTTATGTACCAAGAATGGAGAATTATCAGTGAACATTGAAGAGCAGATTCCTTTGCTTGAGGAAATTCTCAAAGACTGGAATGAAATTATCGGAAGTGAATATGAAGGATATAAGAACCATGTCTATCGAATGGTTCATTTTTGTCTCGCGCTTAAAGACTGTAATAAAGAGGAACGAGAGAAAATTATTATTGCTGGGGCTTTTCACGACATTGGAATATGGGTAGAAGATACAGTTGATTACATACCGCCATCCATATATCCAGCCATGGAGTACTTAAAAAACAGAAATCTTGAGGCTTGGTCAAATGAAATTGAACTCATGATCACCGAGCATCACAAGATACGAATGTACAAGGATGAATTGTATCCGCTTGTTGAACTTTTCCGAAAGGGAGATTTGGTTGACTTTTCATTCGGTTTGTTCAAGTTTGGAATCCATAAATCATACATAAAAGCAGTCAAAGCTAAATTTCCAAATTCTGACTTCCATAAAAACCTTGGAAAAAGAGCGGCAAGATGGTTTATAAAGCATCCATTAAACCCGGCGCCTATGATGAAGTGGTAGCGAGCGTAGCGGAAACCGTGCCGCAACCGTTCGTGTGAGCCTTGATTTCGTCCGGAGCCCAAGATTTATCTTGGACGTCTATTTATTCACTATTGGCTTTTTTGAAATTATTTTTCTGAACATCTATAATAGAGTTGTCCGAAAATAAGGGTTTTGTTAATTTAACTATTTTTTTATTATCTAAAAATTAATTTACGGACAAGTATAATATATATGATAATTTTTGCTTCAGTACTTACAACGGAGATTATCAATGCCATATAGCACGTTCAAATCCATTGGTGAAGTCGCCCAGAAATTCGATATTGAAGTAAGGATCGAACAGTTTATAGATAAAAAAGAAATCAAAATACCTGATTATATTTTCTCCCGTATAGAAGTTAGTTTAACGGAGGATGCCTATTTTATTAATGAGTTTGCTATCTGTGAGCATATTATTAGTTATATATTAGATGAAGTGGCAGCAAATTATAAACAACTCCTGGTATGGTCACGCGCCCCCTTCAATGTAGATAAAGAACAAGATTTAGTAGGTGAACCTGATTATTTGATAGCACCAAAAACAAAGCATGGTGTCATGTCTATTCCACCGATACATTTAGGTTAACAAAAGTTAACAATAGCACACTTACCACCTTAGGAAAAGTGAGGAGGTATCTCTCAAAGCCTTAACAAAAGCCAAGGCGCATAAATGATGTTTTGACTACCTTGGTTCTCGGTATTTGTTTTAACATCATTGCGGAAAAGGTTTGAAGTTACGCTCGCCATTTTACCTAACCAACGGTTTTTGGTTAGAACCACGCCCAACATGAGTTTGCACTCACAATATTTATTATAGGGACAGCGTTTAATAAATTCAAGATTATTCCTCAGCCACTAACAATTAACAATTAACCTTTAGATTTGCAGTTTGGGCTATCGCTATCACGCTACGCTATCGTTTCAATTGGCGAATTAGGAATATTTGTGAAGATTTTTTAATAAATTGGGTACTATGCATGAACCTCTTTGTGTCATGGAGGCTTCGCCAGAGAAATGGAATGAAGGTTGGGCGCAGACCTTAGCGGAAATGTATGCCGCATCTATCAAAGGTGCAAAAACTTGTTACAGTGTCGTCACTACCGGGAAGGCTTGGGAGTTTGGTCAATTTGAGAATAACGTCTTTACTAAAGACCCGACTCAAATATCAGCTACAGAGGACTTACAAAAAGTGTTTGAAGTATTGAATTGGGTATTCGGCAAGGCAAACTCCCATATAAAAATAAACTCGTGAGCACTTAACTCAGAAAACTGCCTAACTCACTCATATAACGACGTTTTTTCTCACTGTTCCTCACTGTCAACTCTGTAGACTGAAGTGTTGATAAAAGTGGGCCAGATTGTCGGATTGATAGGTAAGAGTTTTTCTAAGCGATACTTGAAAACGACTTAGCTCAGAAAACGGCCTAAGTCATAAGAGAGTACAACTAATTACGGGCCGATAAACGAATTGACTTATCAACGGTTTTGCGAACGAAAAAACGACTTAACTCAGAAAACGGCCTAAGTCATATAATAGTACTTAGGATGACGGGCCGATAAACGAATTGACTTAGCAACGGTTTTGCGAACGAAAAAACGACTTAACTCAGAAAACGGCCTAAGTCATATAATAGTACTTAGGATGACGGGCCGATAAACGAATTGACTTAGCAACGGTTTTGCGAACGAAAAAACGACTTAACTCAGAAAACGGCCTAAGTCATAAGAGAGTACAACTAATTACGGGCCGATAAACGAATTGACTTAGCAACGGTTTTGCGAACGAAAAAACGACTTAACTCAGAAAACGGCTCCCCCTTACTCAACTTAAAAACACCGTCTATACTCAAGAAGGCAACAAACTTTTTGAGAAACCTTTCATCCGAAAAGCCCCAACGGGGAGATATTAATATAGCCTGTGTAGCTACCAGGAAATCTGTGCCGACTCTGTAGACTGAAGTGTTGATAAAAGTGGGCCAGATTGTCGGATTGATAGGTAAGAGTTTTTCTAAGCGATACTTGAAAACGACTTAATTCAGAAAACGGCCTAAGTCATATAATAGTACTTAGGATGACGGGCCGATAAACGAATTGACTTATCAACGGTTTTGTTCACTTAAAAACGACTTAACTCAGAAAACAGCCTAACTCACTCAACTTGAAAACACCGTCTAACGACGTTTTTTCTCAGTGTTCCTCTGTGTCAACTCTGTCCGTGTTGATAAAAGTGGGCCATGTTGTCGGATTGATAAGTAAGAGTTTTTCTAAGCGATACTTGAAAACGACTTAACTCAGAAAATGGCCTAGCTCACTCAACTTGAAAACACCGTCTAACGAAGTTTTTTCTCTGTGTTCCTCAGTGTCAACTCTGTGCCCTCTGTGTTGATAAAAGTGGGCCAGATTGTCGGATTGATAAGTATGACTCGATCTTCTAGTTTTTAATGAAAACCGGGGTGACAAAGCTTGGCAATGTGGGCCGTTATCAGACTAACTTTGAACGAAGTTAAGGCCGCTAAAGAGTTAGACATTGTTTGGAAATAACGACTACACCGGTTTATATTTAGAGCACTAAAAATCCGATGTCTTAAAGACATCGGATTTTTAAAAAGTTTCATTTTGGGTAATTTTCTGGAGAAACAGCAATGAACCAAAATACCGGATTAACCAGATTAGTTAAAGCCTTTGGCTATTCAATAGCCGGTTTTAAGGCAGCATGGATTAATGAACAGGCCTTTCGCCAAGAAGTGCTATTATGTATCGTATTGATACCGTTAGCTTTTTGGTTAGGGGACAGCGGCGTTGAACGAGCGTTATTGATATCGTGCTTGTTATTAGTGTTGATAACGGAATTATTTAACTCCGCTATTGAAGCGGTGGCGGATCGCATTAGTCAGGAAAAGCATCCGCTGATTGGGCGTGCCAAAGATATTGGCTCGGCGGCAGTATTCATTGCCCTGTGCTATACCGTTTTGGTATGGGGATTGGTGTTATGGCCGTAATTCCAGTTATCAGTTCGCTGGAATCAGTTTTTGCTTTAAAAAACGGGAACACAGAAATCAGTTACCTGTTACCAATTGAGTATACTGATAGTACAACGGATACTGATAGTACAACGGATACGCTTTCCGAAACGGATTTTTTAAGTAGGCACGCTTATTGACGGTTTGTAGTAGTCGCCTTAGCGACTCACAAGCCGCTCGTTATATTAAAAGACTTTTGTTTACCCACTTATCTGCTTTCGGATTGAAAGTCAATAAAAATACGGGTTTTCGCAATAGCGCAAAATAAAGCAGTAATCGTTTCTAGATTTTTCGTCCTGAAAAGCGGCCTTTCTGCCGAATTTTGCGGTATTGCGGTTTTTCTAAACCAAACGGGTCAATTTTTATGTTCACCCGCATATGTACATTCCGTATATCGAGCAAAACTCATTCGCCGTTTCCTATTCGCTATTCACTATTCGCCGTTTGAAAAGAGGCAGGAAGTCAGGTGGGATAAAAGTGGGGTGATGAAACGTAAACGACGAGAACGAAGTAAACGAAACGAACTAACTACGCTTTGCTCCGTTTACTCCGTTTACCGAAGGGAAGCCTTGCTGATTGCTAAGGATCGAAGAAAAATTAATTTCCCCAAAATAGGTATAGTGCCCTTTAGGGTACTTTAGCTTTTAGACAACTGCTTTAGCTGTTTTGGTAAGTTATTTTTTAGCAGATACTAATGAAAATAGGGTTATTTAACTGACTATTTTTAAAAATATTTTTAAAAGCGGAATAGGGCTCAATTTTTTGGTGGCTCAAAGAACCTGAGTCAAGCACCACCCCAAGGTGAAAGTGTAAAAAGCAATTACCAATTACCTATTACCAATGACCAATGAAAATTTTTTAAAAATGTATTGGCTTTTTCTGATGAACATGATAGAATGCGCACCCTCTTTAGCTAGGCAGTCCAAATAGCCTAGTGTCAAAGGGCCTGTAGCTCAGTTGGTCAGAGCGATCGACTCATAATCGATTGGTCGTAGGTTCAAGTCCTACCAGGCCCACCATTCCCTATTCCCCATTCCCCATTTCCATTTAGGCCGAGCGTTCCTCCATAGGCGTATAATCCCGCAGTGCGGCCCCAGTATACAACTGGCGTGGACGACCAATCCTCACAACTGGCTCATTCATCATTTCCATCCATTGTGCCACCCAGCCGACAGTGCGTGCCACGGCAAACATGACCGTAAACATATTTAATGGAATACCCAAGGCACTGAGGATAGTCCCAGAATAAAAGTCAACATTCGGGTACAGTTTGCGTTCAATAAAATAGTCATCAGAAAGCGCAATTCGCTCCAATTCCATCGCAATTTCAAACAAGGGCTGTTTTTCAGCATCCAGTTCTTCCAACAATTGATGGCAAATTTTCCGAATAATCTTGGCACGCGGATCGTAGTTTTTATAAACACGATGTCCAAAACCCATAAGCCGCTGATAACTATCCTTGTCCTTGAACTTGTTGATGTAGTGAGGAATGTTTTTCGGGTGCTCAATTTCTTTCAACATCCGAATAACGGCCTCATTTGCGCCACCATGTGCCGGCCCCCACAGCGTCGCAATTCCCCCCGCCACGCAAGAAAAAGGATGGGCTTGTGAACTGCCGGCCAAGCGTACTGTTGAAGTACTGGCATTTTGTTCATGGTCAGCATGCAAAATCAACACGGTTTCCAACGCTTTAATAGCGGTTTCATTAAACTGATAAGGTTCTGTCGGTACAGCGAACATCATGTGCATGAAATTCTCGACATAACCTAAGTCATTGCGTGGATAAACGTAAGGATGACCCATCAAATACTTGTAACTGTTAGCCGCAATCGTTGGCATTTTGGCAACCAGGCGCAAGGCACTCTTACTGCGATGTTCAGGATTTTTAATATCCATCGCATCATAATAGTAACTCGACAACGCACCGACGACACCCACGAGCATTGCCATGGGATGAGCACTATCTCTAAAGCCGCTGTAAAAACGCTGCAATCCTTCATTTAACAGGGTGTGTTGGCGAATGGAAGCGTTGAAATTATCCATTTGTTCGCTCGTCGGCAATTCACCGTATAACAATAAATAACACACTTCCAGATAACTACTTTTTTCAGCCAACTGATCAATGGGATAGCCACGATACAACAAAATGCCTTGTTCACCGTCAACAAAGGTGATAGTACTTTCGCAACTGGCCGTAGTCATAAAGGCCGGGTCAAAAGTAAACATGCCCAATTCCTTGGGTAAAGCTTGGCAATCAATAACAGGGGGCCCATGTGTTCCTCTTTTAATCGGACATTCAATGGATTTTCCAGTGCTGTTATCAGTAATTGTGACTGTGTCCTTGCTCATTTATTTGTAACCCCCTTTGTTAGGTTGTCTATGTTTTGGTCATCGGTCATTGTCCATTGGTTAAAGCCAAGGGCGATGCCCCTGGCTATATTAATCTCGTACCAAAGGGGCTTTCCTTGTTAACTTCTATTAGCCCCTTCGGTATGTATTATTAAAGCCAGGGGCAACACCCCTAGAACCTGGAAGAAGTCATTTTTCATTCTCTTCAGCATGTCCCCGCAACGCGTCTATCAGCAACATGACTGCTCCCACACTGATGGCACTGTCAGCAATATTAAACACCGGCCAATGCATTTGTTGATAGTATATATCAATAAAATCAACAACGTATCCATACATCGCCCTATCCATCACATTGCCTAATGCACCACCAAGTATCAAAGCGAGCGCACAAGCTAACCAACGTTGTTGACGTTCAAGGCGGCTCAGCCATACCACTATCACACCACTGATCAATATCGCCAGCCCACTCAAGAACCAGCGTTGCCAACCGCTTGCATCCGCCAAAAAGCTCCATGCGGCCCCCTCATTGTGTACCAATCTCAAATCAAAAAACGGTAGCACGGCAATGGACTGGTGCAACTCCAAGGTTGCACTCACCCACACTTTAGTCACTTGATCTAGCACCACGACTAATAGCGATAACCATAACCATATTAACGCATTTGCATTGCTTGGTTGCCAAGGGGATTTTTTATCATCTCTTTTTAGAGCTGAATTGTTATTCCCCCCAGTTTTTATAAAACCGGGGGGCTGGGAAGATTTTTCACGCATAACGACGTTGCTCACCTTTACCCACGACATTTTCTACACAACGCCCACACAATTCGGGGTGTTCAGGATGTGTACCGACATCTTCACGATGATGCCAACAGCGTACACATTTTGGATGTTGAGACGGCTTGGCTTCAAGCCAGAAACCCTCACACGCCACTGCATGTTCAGGTTTGTCACCGGCTTTATGTACTCGTGCGTAAGAAGTAATAAACACAAAGCGTAATTCATCGTCAAAAGCCGTCAACTGTGTATAAAGCGCGTCGTCACAATAAATATCCACTTCGGCATCTAAAGATGCCCCGATGGCCTCGGCAACGCGCAGTTTTTCCAATTCCTTGTTGACGGTTTCACGCACTTCAATAACTTTTTCCAAATTTTTCCTTTCCTCATCGGAATACGAAAACAACCCTTCATACCACGTTTCCAACAACACAGATTCACTGCGTTTGCTCGGCATATAGCGCCAAATATCCTCGGCCGTAAAACTGAGCAGGGGCGCAAGCCAGCGCACTAAGGCTTCAACAATGTGATAGAGCGCCGTTTGTGCCGAGCGGCGAGCAAGACTATTGGTTTGGCAAGTGTATTGACGATCTTTAATAATATCAAGATAAAGACTGCCCATGTCCACCGTGCAAAAATGGTGGAGTTTTTGATAAACCAAATGAAACTGATAAGTCTCGTAGCCGCTAAGAATTTCTTGTTGTAAGCGAAAAGCGCGATCCACCGCCCAACGATCCAAGGCTAACATCTCTTCTGGCGCTACGCCGTCCGTGTCGGGATTAAAATCGTGCAAATTGGCGAGTAAAAATCGCGCCGTATTGCGTAACCGTCGATAGGCATCCGCAATCCGCTTTAAAATTTCATTGGATACCGACAGCTCTCCGCGATAATCGGTGGCAGCCACCCACAAGCGCAAAATATCCGCCCCTAATGTTTTAATGACTTTTTGCGGTGCCACCACATTGCCCTTGGATTTGGACATTTTTTCGCCCTTGGCATCCACGGTGAAACCGTGTGTCAGTACCTCTTTATAAGGCGGTGCGCCATCGCGCATGGCAACGGAAGTCAACAGCGAGGCTTGAAACCAGCCGCGATGTTGATCGGAACCTTCCAAATACAAATCCGCCGGCACACGCCGTTTGGCATGATTCTCCAAAATCGTCGCGTGAGTCACGCCAGAATCAAACCAGACATCTAGCGTATCAGTTACTTTATCATAATCGGCCGCCTCCTCTGCCAACAATTCGGCCGGATCGAGTTCAAACCACGCATCAATGCCGCTTTGTTCAACGCGCTGCGCTACCGCTTCAATCAACTCAGACGTGCGTGGATGCAATTCTCCGGTGTTTTTATGCAGTAGTAACGTGATAGGCACACCCCAATGGCGTTGCCGCGAGATACACCAATCGGGACGATTAGCAACCATGCCTTCAATGCGTTGCAAGCCCCAATCCGGTATCCAAGTCACTGTTTTTATGGCTTCTTTTGCCTGTTGCCGTAGGCCCAGCTTATCCATGCTAATAAACCACTGTGGCGTCGCACGGAAAATAATAGGCGTTTTATGCCGCCAACAGTGCGGATAACTATGGCGAATGCGATGCTCATGCACCAACTTACCACGCGCTTTGAGAACATCTATTACATGTTCATTGGCCGTAAAAACATGTTCACCGCCGAAAAATTGGGTATCCGGTAAAAAGTTACCTTTTTCGTCTACCGGATTATCGACCGGCAAACCGTAACGTTGGCCCACCACATAGTCATCTTGACCATGTCCGGGTGCCGTGTGTACCGCGCCAGTTCCCGCCTCGGTGGTAACATGTTCGCCCAGAATAATCGGCACCTGACGGTCATAAAACGGATGTTGTAACTGCAAACCTTCCAAGTCTTTACCTTGACAATAGGCCACCACATGATAATGTTCATTGCCATAACGAAACATCGTATCCTTGAGCAAGGCCTCCGCGACAATGAGACGCTCCGGCCCATATTGGCCTTCTTCACATTGCACGACGGAATATTCAAGCTTAGGATGCAGCGCCACCGCTTGATTAGCGGGTAAAGTCCAAGGCGTGGTTGTCCAAATGACTATCGACAACGGCCCCGAGCCGAGACGCTCTGGGGCATGATGACAACGTGCCAACAAAACCTCTTCATTGACGACGGTAAAGCGTACATCAATTGCCATGGACTCTTTGTCTTCATATTCAACTTCCGCCTCTGCTAACGCGGAGCTACAATCGCTGCACCAATGCACCGGCTTAAAGCCTTTATCCAAATGCCCCGCGGCGATAATCCGTCCCAACGCACGGATAATATTGGCCTCGGTTTTATAATCCATTGTTAAATAAGGATTATCCCAATCGCCAATAACGCCTAATCTTTTAAAATCAATGCGTTGTTTATCGACTTGTCGTTTTGCATACTCACGACAGGCATGACGAAATTGGCGGGCATCTAAATCTCCCTTGCCTCCCCTTTGCGAAAGGGGAGAATCAGCCCCCCTTTGTTTCTGTGTGGAATGGAGGGATTTACCGTGTTGTTTTTCAACCTCTAATTCAATAGGCAATCCATGACAATCCCACCCCGGCACATAAGGCGCATCAAAGCCACTCAGAGTCCGTGCCTTGACAATGATGTCCTTAAGGATTTTGTTGATGGCATGACCAATATGAATATCGCCATTAGCGTAAGGGGGGCCGTCGTGCAAGATAAAAGTTGGGCAGCCTTGTCGCTGTTGTCGAAGCCGTTGATATAATTCTAGGTTTTCCCAATGTTTCAGAATGTCTGGCTCACGTTTGGATAAGTTGCCTCGCATGGGAAAATCCGTTTTAGGTAAATTTAAAGTATTTTTATAGTTGCTCACGGTTTTCTCGTTACCAAAAATCGTTGTTGTTACAGTTGTACTTCTAAAGTCTCAGGTTTATCGGTGAAATCTCGGTGAAACTCAGTGTAGCTCCGTGTCTGAAGTGTTGAAGCGTTAAAAACTGATAGAAGGTAACCGTTTTTCTTGCCGGCCACAAAATACGACGACGGTGGGCAACACCTACAAAAGAACTAAGTAATTCATCAATAATGATTAGTTTACAGCATACTAACAATTTGTATAAATATGATGAAGTGATTTCCGCGTTACAAAAAAGCATTCGGCGCTGCCAAGCCACGGAGGCCTTATTTTGGGCAGGTGAATTAGAAAATAGTCACTATGGCAAGGCGATGTATAACCGCCTTTTCACCATCATCGCAGAAGATATTAGTATTGCCGAACCGGCCCTGTGCGTCAATTTATATAAATTGTATAATCAATGGTTAATTGACAGAAAAAATAAAGCTTATGATAAGGCCAAATACATCAGTATTAAGGCTATCATTATGTTAAGTCATGCCTATAAAAATAGAATGGTTAATCATGGCTTACTGTATGTCACGTCCTTTATTACGCCGCCCAATCCGGTACAATCTTACCCCAAACCGATTTCTTTAGCATTAATTGATAAACTTCTGCCACCCACTTTATTTAAGGATAACAATACTTTAGACATCAAATCGGCCCTGATTCAATTTGCAGCGGCATTAGAACAAAAGGATGAACTCAATGCCTTATTTTTTGGTAATCTCATCAACACCCAGTGGCATTGTGAAGATAATCGTCGCTTGTTAGAGACGTATTTGCAAACGAAAATCGTCGGTAGTTCCAAGAAATTAGGCCAAAATGCCAGTTTATATAGTTGGTATTTAATATTGTCTTTGGCGAAAGAGAAAAAAGTGTTATATGAGATTATCAAAACATTATATTTTTTGTACGTCAAAGATTTGGGCGCGACGCGGTTAAATTTAGCGTTAGCCATTGTCTTATGGGTAAGACAGGATAAGATCGATTTTACGACTTGCTCAATCCCACAAAACGTGACGGCGCATTATAAAGAAATTTATTTCAACGAGTTTACTGATATTTTACCAAGAAGACAGTTGGAGGTGCCAGATTATGCCTTGGATAAACACACCTGCCGGGGCAAAGGTTCTGGCAGTAACAATATTCATCTACTCCATCAACAAGCCGCTAAACGAAATATAGACACGAGGCAGTGGGCAGCGTCAGAAATTCAGAAATCGCACGGCGATTACAAACATTTTGCCGCCTATTATGATGAAACCTTAAAAAAACATTCTCGGATAAGTCATTTCTTTGATGTCGCAGCAGTGATTACTAAACGGAGAGAGGGTATGCAAGGCATTGATAATTATGCTGAAAAAGCGAGAACGTACTATTTGGCGATTGAGAGAAAATACGGCTATCGGCAAGCTAAATCGACTCAAATCGAAGCGAAAAATTCTCCGTTACTTTTACAAAATCAACATTTGTGGCAAGTCCTCCAGCCAGCCAATCGCTAAAGTAGCCAGGGGCGGTGCCTGGGGTGTTAAATCTGTTGCCAAAACCTTGATCATTTTTCACCCTCGTTTTGTTCTGTGTGCCGATGAGAATCCCAACCCCGATAGGGGTTGAATTTGAATAGCTTAAGGAAAACCTGGGGAAGGGCCGATGAGGGCCCCAACCCCGATAGGGGTTGAATGTGGATATGGAATAAAAATAGGGTGAAAAAAACGAGCAAAATCAACCCATATTTAACACCCCAGGCGGTGCCCCTTTTTATATTAAGATCGCCCCAAAGGGGCTAAAAGCCAGGGGCGGTGCCCCTGGCTATATTAAGATCGCCCCAAAGGGGCTATATTAAAATCGCCCCAAAGGGGCTGACTTTAAACTCTATTAGCCCCTTCGGTAAGTATTATTAAAGCCTGGGGCAACGCCCCAGGCCAACCAACGCCCCTGGCGGTGCGGTGCCCCTTTTTATATTAATCGAATGTTTGAACTAAAATACAATGAAAAACAAACTACCCTTCAATGGTAGCCGCTTATCCGCTTTTGGCAATGAAGCAGAAATAATGCAACAGGCTATCAAAATGAATGTCACCAGCAAAACGCCAACTTATTATGCCCAAATGCACTACAACAATGTCGTGTACAACGTTTTTGTCAAAGGGCCTTTTAAAGCATGGCATAACAATATCAACTACCAATGTTTTGTCGATGAGCTTAAACCCTTATTCGGCCTCAATAAAATAGGGACACATATCGCCTTAATGACTCCACACAACGGTGGCAAAGAAAAATATTTTCTCATCATGCGCGACTTTGGCGACGGCATAAAAAATTACCCCGTCATCAAAAAAGACGGACTAGAAAAAATTGACAAGGACAACATCCCTATTCTACAACTAGTCAGATGGCTCAAAAAACATGAGATTGCCACCTACCCAACGCTGTTAAAACACTATATCGATGTTTTACTCTTTAGACAAATCATTGAAAGCAGCGACACCAATAACACCAATATTATCGTCAACCTCAACCAAAAAAACCCGATTTTATCGGTTGACGAAAATCACAAAGGCTATTTTTTAAATGGCAAACTCTTCTCCCATCGTCCACCCAAAACCTGCATTACGCAGATAGAAACCTATTTCAAAACCCATCAAAGTCACATTCTTCAACAATTACAGCATTGGCATCTTATCAGTCAAAGCCCAGACTACCTTGAAATAGCCACTCGTTTCAATCAACAAACATTAGCCCTTAAGTTTAGCGATAATCTTGTTCAATTAAGGCATTTGATAGAACAAAATCATAAACTTATAGCTTTGTAGTAATCGCTTTAGCGACTTAATCTAACGTTTCTAGTAGTCGCTTTAGCGACTTAATCTAATGTGGCAAGCACAATAATTCGTTTATCCGCGTAATTAGTTGTACTAATTACTAATTACCAATTACCAACCCAAAATCCGTTACAACCATTTTTACTCCGTCATTTCCTTTTTATAATATATAATACTGAACATACTTCAAAAGAGTGAAAATGAATTATTGCTTGAGTTAAGTATTGAGAAGCCCACTAAATATCCATTAGTCAATCACAATTCACAATTCACAATTCACCATTCACAATTCACAATTCATCATTCATCATTCACAATTCATCATTCATCATTCATCATTCACAATTCACCCATGATGCACGGCGCGGTGGTTATTCAAATTCAAGGCAACTTTGATGGAATGCGACTGCCAAACCATCCCTAACCAAACAATGAAAATACAAACAAAAATATCCAGTATCATTTTTACCCTTATTTTAGTGACGGGTATCGTAGCTATTACAAGCAGTTATATCGTTTCTAAACAGATGATTGAAGATGAGATTTATCATCATTTAGAAAGTACAGCGACATCAAGGGCGCTCCATATTGAAACGTTGTTAGATGAAGAAGCGGAATTGGTTAAAACATTTGCTACCAGTAAAGTTTTTGTAGAGGTTTTCACCACTCAAAATCTCACACCTGCCATTCAAAGAATCAAAACTTTAATTGATATTCATGAAGTCATTTCTCGAATAAGGGTTTTGGATAAACAGGGTAAGGTGGTGGTATCAAGTCACTCTGAAATTAATCCTATTGGTAATGCCAAAATATTCGCTTATGGCAAAGAGGGTGTTTATATCCGCGATATACATATTTCCACAATAACGGGTACTAAAGTTATGAGTGTCTCCGCCCCAATATTAGCCAAAGGTGAATTTGCCGGCATTATAATTGTTAATATAGAAGTTGAAAAGGAATTATATGAAATCATTTCACATAAGCATGGAAAAACCAGCGAGATATACCTTATCAATAAAGATGGATATATGATGACGCCCTCACGGTTTATGGAAGACACTTTTCTAAAGCAGAAAGTCAATTCGTCGGAAGCCAGAGAATGGCTTGAACTGTCTGAAGAAGAACAGGAAGCTGAACATGCCGAAATAGATATTTACAAAGATTATCGCGGTGAATTAGTGATTGGCACGCACCGTGTTATTAAAGGTATAGTCGCAAAAAATATTGAAATAGATTGACAATATAGAATAATTTCTATATTAATACGGTTTCCATAAAGGCGCTTTTCGCGTCAAACGTGCATTGAGGTGTTGAATGAAAGCACTGAAAACGAAAATAAGAGGTTTGCACAAGAGCCAATTCAAGAGACTTAAGGAATTGACTCACCATGCCAAAAATCTCTATAACCAAACTTTATGGACATTGAA
>Ga0190283_1000189_pt1 | contig 33467 bp, 38 predicted proteins | sample 48691801_MG_FD_161669 | JGI IMG/M metagenome (GOLD analysis project Ga0190283, IMG submission 161669) | Hydrothermal vent microbial mat bacterial communities from Southern Trench, Guaymas Basin, Mexico - 4869-18-0-1_MG | ecosystem: Environmental > Aquatic > Marine > Hydrothermal vents >...
GCGAATTAGTAGATATGGTGGACTTGATTAATTTACACCCAACTGGCATGTTCCTGAACGGACACCTGTAAGTTTGGCTGGCTAGTATCAAGCTAGAAAAGGCCAGCCCTGTGCTGGCCTTTTTTGTATAAACCTTACCAACATTCTCCACACCTATCTCATGGCAGCCAACGATAAAGCTAAATACGAAGTTCAAGTAGATATTGACGTATCAACCGGCAAAATAAATGCTGACAAGCTGCTTAACGATGTAAGCAAACAAGTCACTAAAAAGCTTAGCAATGTTAAGAAGCAAAAAATAGAGACACCCATAACGTTTGATACCAAGAAAGTAGTCAAAGACGTACAGACCGTAACTGAAGCTTTAGATAAACAGCTGCGTGATAGGATAGCCCAGGTAAAGGCACTAAAGAAACTAAACAGACTCAGCGGCAAGCAAGCGTCGGAGGCCATAAACAGCCTGGAGAAAAAACGTACAGCCGCCGCAGTAGCAGCCAGAAAAGTATCTGCGCAAGTAGCCACTGCAGTAAAATCATCTGTAAGCTTGCAAGTGGGCGAATTAAAGAGACTTGGGGCTCAGGTAACAAGAACTGCTGGGGTCATGAAAGATGCCTCTAACGTCAGTAAAACTTTCGCTGCGTCTTTTGGCGGCTCTGCCCGGGCCCGTGCTGCATCTAGCGATTTCTCCATACTGAAAAAAGAGATAGACGCCAGAATACAACTCCTCCGCCTGCGTAAGGACGAGAGATTAATAACTGATAAAGGCGTGACAGGTAGGTCTGGGTTCTCCAGGTTTGCTGCTATACAAAAAGAGATCGAGGCAGGAAATCGATTAAAAGGAAACCTGGGGCAAGTAGATGCCCTTCGGAAGAAGAACCAAAAGACTGTCGATAGTTCCGTAGGCAGTGTAAACAAAATGGCTGCAGCCATGTCTGCTGCGGGCAAACAACAAAACGCCATGTCCCTTGGCCTGGCTAAAATATCTGAAGGCCTCAAGAAGCAAAAACAGGATGCAGAGAAACTAGCGAAGGCCCAAAAATCGCTGAAGGACTCCACTTCTTCCTTCGCCAAAGCTCAAAAAGAACTTGCCGCAGCTAACGAGAGAGTCAACATAGTCAACAAAGCGGGGTTGAGTGCCTCGTCTCGCGTGTCCGCGCTGAAATCCCAGCAAGCTGTTATAGAGCGCAACATTATCGAGCTAGGTAGGTTACGTAACGCTACTCTGAAAGCCGGCCAAAGCACTTTGGTGTACGATAGGAAGTTAAAATCCCTGCGTAAATCTTTGAGGGAAACAGAACGAGCTTTGAGGGGGCCTACAAAATCTGCCTTGGAGTTTGCTAACTCTCTGAAAACTTTTGTCAGATTCGCTGTAGCCTTTAAAGTGCTTGGCGGTATATCTAATGCTATAGGTTTTCTAACAGGGAACGTGATCAGCCTTGAGGACGCCCTTAAAAGCATCCAAGCAGTCTCCAACTCTACAGCTGAGGAGATGGTAGTTGTTGAGAACGCTATAAAAAATGTAGCCACAACAACCCAGTTCACCACTACCGAGATAGCGGAGTCTGCACAGACTTTAGCGCAAGCAGGTATAGGCCCTGACAAGATAGCTGACACGCTGAGTGCAGTGGCCAACTTCGCGGCTGCCACCAACGCCAGCCTGACAGTGTCCGCCGATTTAATAAGTACGATGAAAAACGTATTTAAAGAGTTGGACCCCGTACAAATTGCTGATGAACTGACCAACGCCATTAACATATCCAAACTAACTGCGGGTGACTTGCAAACTATCCTCAGCAGGTTGGCCCAAACAGCGCAATCATTCAACATCACATCCAGGCAAATGTTGTCTGCAGTCACCGTGTTAAAGAATGCAGGCATTAAAGCCAGCACAGTTTCCACTGGCCTTAGACAGGGGCTGTTAGAGTTATTAAGCCCAGACGCCAAAACTCTCAAAGTTTTGGAAAAAAGGTACGCGGCCATAGGGGAGAACCTTTCCCAGGCAGCTATATCCAACATATTTTCAAACTTTGCCAGAGACGACAACCCAATTCTGCGGGTACTTAATGAGCTGGAAAAATTAGGTATAGAAGGGTCGGGAGCTAAAGATTTCCAACGTGTGTTTGACGTCCGTGCCGAGAACGTCATCAAAGCGTTGATAGCTAACAAAGAACAATTTGTCCTTAATACCGAAGCAATAGGCAGAACTGGCGCAGCGGCTAAAGGGGCCAAAACCCAGCTAACCTCCTTAACTAAGTCGGCAAGCAACCTTGCGGCAGTAGTGTCTGTTTTAGCTTCCGACGTAGCCCCTCCGTTCATAAATTTCCTGAAGGGCATAGTTGAACAGGCTACGAAAGCCACGTCTTCCCTAAGGGAGCTAGTTAACGAGCAAAAAGAACTCACTGGTTCTTCTGGCATAGGGGCCTCCTTGCAGGTCGGTGCCTCTGTCGGTGCCGCCGTTGCCGTAAAAGGCGGTGGAGCTGTTAAAGCCGCTTTATCTGGAGCGGTGGCCACTGTGATAGCAGGGGCGGTAAACACGCAGGCAGGTAAGGCGCAGCCCATAACAGAAGGAGTTACCAACGCAATCTCAGCTGTAGCTAGCATCGTAGCCGGTATAGGCCTGTTTAAATCGTTCTTCCCCGGTAAAGATGTAAGTGCCCTCAGCAGTAAAGCTGAGTTTATGAAAAAGAAAGTGCTTGGGGTAAAAGGCTTTGTTGGCGCCACTACCAAATTGATAGGCAGACTAAACGTTTTCCTTCTAACCCTGACCTCTGTGGCTGGAATCCTGGACTTGTTTGTTGACGAGAGTACCCAAGAGGCCTTAGACAGGGTAGCGGCGCAGAGAGCTAGCTTAGGTCAAAGAATAGAGGGAACTAAAAAAGAAATAGCTGACCTAGAAAATGCCCTAGCCAACAGGTTATCTGAAGACACTAAAGCTGGGGACACCTCCAGACAAATATCCCTACTGGAATCTACGGTGGAGGGGGTCACTGGCTCCATAAGTAACAATGCCGTAGACTTCCTGACTGAGGCAGCCAAGGGCGTAAAGGATGCCGGCTCAAGTGTATTCAAAGAGAATTTAGATAAGTTCAACAGCATACTTAAAGAAGGCGGCAGGGGAGGGGTATCAGCCTCCGAGTTTGTGGGCCTTCTACAGGAACTGTCTAACATAACGGACAAAGCGGAAGGGGAAAGGGTCTTGTTTATGCAGGAGCTAAAGGCTGCCTATTCCTCCGCTGAACAACCGGAGAGTCAAAAGTTCATACAAACATTCGAGGCTATGTCCTCTGAGCAGCAAGCTTTCTTCACAAACAACATAGATGACGCAGAACAAGCCAAAGCCTTTTTTGCCAGCCAGCGAACTGCAAGGGTAAGCGGCACATCTATCCTGGAGATTGAAGAGGAGCTTGCACTCAAGAGGGAAGAACTCCAAGAGCAGCAAGTGGTAGATTTTGAGAAACAGCTTGAGGCTGTAAAATCTGCACAAGCGGGAGGGGGCCGAAGTGTAACCAGCATAGCAAGAGACAGACTCCTCAGAGGGTTTAGCTCCATAAGTGGGTTCACGGAGTTATTCTTTAACTCCGAGCTGGATTCCGTGGAGGCCCTAAGAGTACAGTTGCGGGGTATACAGGAGCAAAGTAAAGCAGTAGCCAAGTCGCAAGCCGATAAAGTCAGGGGTACTTTAGCTGAGTTGGTGGAGGCTGGAGCGGAAAACACAGTCAATGAGTTCATAAGCTTACTTGAAGACGACACCATCCTAAACAAGGACCAGCAAAAGCAGGCCGTAGACGTTGCCAGGGAAAACGCACGCAGCGGAAAACGCCAAGTAGTGCAGGATAAGCTTAATGCTTTAGCTCTGAAAGGTCAGGAGCAGAATGAAGAAACCAAGACTATTGATCAAGTATTCCAGCAGACTTCCGAAGCTACAGTCACTTTCGAGAACCAAGCTTTTATAGATTCTGAGAACAAAGCCCAGCTGTTGAGGGAGCAAGTAACTATTAATCAACAGCTTAGGGACAACTACCTGGAGCAGAAAAAGGCCTTGGACGCTACCATCCTGGACAGGTGGGCTATACTTGCTTTGTCAGACGAAGAGAGAGAGCTGCTAGAGGTACAAAAGGATGTAGAGGCCAAACTATTAAAAGCCAGAACAGACACTTTAGAGCCTGCTCAAAAAATTGCAGAGCTAGAGAGGGGCTTTGTCCTGGACGAGGTAAAGATTGCGGAAATAGACAGGCAGATAGCCGCCGCTAAAAAGGCCCAGCTGCAGGACACAGAGAAAACAGCGGAGTTGGCTAAAGAGCGATTCAAAATTGAAGAGCAAAATTTGCTATTGCTGGAGAAAGCGCTTGAGGCTGAAATAAAGAAAGCTTTAGGGAACAACATAGACACGGGTAGTTTAGGTCTATCCGGGATACTGGATAAGTTCAGCGGAGAAGCTGGTAGGGACTTCCTGCGGGCGCTACCTACAGAGGAGGCCAAGACCCTCTCTGGGCTTTTCAAAAAAGCCGGAGAAGTTACAGCGGACCTAGCCTCAGCGGAGGACAGGCTTGCGCAAGAACTGGATAACACTCTGCGTAAACCCTTGGACGCCAAGCTGAAGAAAGCGGAGTCAGCCCTGGCTAAACAACACAGCCAGACATCAAAACTGGAGAGCCAATTAAGTAGGGCTACTGATAAGTTAACTAAAGCCCGCGAAGACTTAGCCAAGGAATACGACAAACAGGCAGCGGATGAGTTGTTTTTCCAGCAAGTAGATAGGGAATTTGCAGGTGAAGCCGCCACTCAAAAAGGAGACGCGAAAGCTTTATTAAGGAGATCAGCAGGGGCAGGTACTAACGAAGAGGCTATAGGCTTGGCCAAGGAAGCTATCAGCACAGCAAGGACCTTGGTTGAGCAAGGAGACCTGTCAGCGGCAGGCGGTTCTAGGATAAAAGATAAAGCCAAGTCGGCTATAAAAGAAGCTAGGGACCAGGAAATAAGGCTGAAACAACAGGAAGTAGATAGGCGAGCAATGGAGTTACAGGAAGTTGCGGTACAACACGCGGCTAGTTTGAGCTCTGAAAAAGCCCTGCAAACATCTGTAGACACTTTGAAGGAAGCTATAAACACGCTGCCGGATAAGATAAAGCAGGCTGTGGCAGCGCTGCGGGGCGATATTCGTGGGGAGGACCCGCTAGTCAAAGCGGCAAAGAAAACAGGTGAAGCTAGCAAGTCTTTAACCAAGTCTGCTAAAGACTCCGGGACCGAATTAAGTTCAGCTTCAGAAAGTTTGAAGGAGGCGTCCGAAGCCTTGAAGGACAGCGCGGCTGCTCTTCGTGTAGGTAACACTAATATAGGCACAGGAGGTACAGCAGGGTCCGTCGGTGATGGAAAAGATGATGCAGCGTCCTTCGGCGAAAACGATGTGGGTGTTTCCTTCGTAAAGGATTTAGGGAAAAACACAGCACAAGTGGCAGCCGACGACACCACTCGTTTTAAAAACCTGACTAACGCTAATCTGGACGACAGCCCCTCCAGCCAAGCCCTTAGAAAACGCATACTGCAAAACCTAAACCCATCAGTTATACAGCAAGGATTTTCTGTTGGCGGGTTGATAACAGGTCCCGGCAACGGGCAAGATGACAAAGCCGGTAACTTTGCTTTGTCTAACAATGAGTTTGTGCACCCAGCTGCAGCTACGGAAAAATACGGCAGAGAGTTCATGGAGCAGGTTAGGTCCCTGCGGTTTCCCGTATCTGCGGTCCGAAGCACCCCCAGTAGTTCTGCAAGTGGCGCCGAAGCTAATAGCACCACAGGAGCTGAAGCAGTGGCAAGCGCAGTTGGGGGCAATATAGCCCAGGAGAGTTTAAGACCTGTTACACTTAATGTTGGCGGGTCAGTATTCGAAACCAAAGCAACAGATGACAGCCTGAGTTCTTTCAGAAAATCTTTAGCCATGCAGGCACTAAAAACAGGAAAGAAGGGTAGCTAATGAGCGATATACAGCAATTACCAAGATGGGCCGAGCTAGACGACGGTATAAACCTAGTCCAGCTATCCCTGTATGAGTCTTTGGAGAACAGTCAAACATATGAAAGTATAGGAGGTAACACCTTACATAGGATGTTGGACGGCACAGGAGTTAAACAAACTAACTGGGCTAAGATAAAAACGACCTTATCCGGGAGCGGGGGGTTGCCTCTAGGATTCTCAGGGTTGGACTACTCCGGGTTGTTGACCCTAAAGTGTGGAGCTAAGAGGGCCGTATCCTCTACTTTGAATGTGCTAGCTATACCCTCCAACAGGCGCATTGACGGAACTTACCAGCCAACAGCGAAAAAGAGGATAGACGGCTTTTACGTTGACGCGGTAGTTAATGTTGTGGCCAACACAGCTACTGTGGTACTAGACGTACAAGCTACAGCTTACATGGTCCTGTACTACCCACAAATTCAGGTATTTATGAACGACCCGTCGGAGAGCCTAGACATACGAACAGAGTCTTCAGGGTGGTCTATAACTGCTGAGGAATTCTAATGGCCTTAAATTCAGGAGCGCTCAATAGCCACACCCTGAACGGGGCAGCAAGCCCGCTATTTCACTTTTCCGGCAGGTTGTCAGATGAGCAAGTGGTGTCCATATCACAGGTAGTGGTTTCAACAGCTGAAATCATTACAGTAACTCTGACTCAAAGAATTTTTGAAACAGGGTCCGTATCTGTAGGGCTGACCCAGGAAGTAACTGAAACTATCTATACCGTATCTGTGAGGCTGGCCCAGGAGGTATACGGCAAGGGCACCATATCTACGGGATTAACTCAAACAGTTTTCGGCACTTCAAACGGGGCAGGGGTAACACCAGCAGGGACTGTAATACCCGCTGGGTTAAACTCACCCGCTGATGAAAGAAGCTACTGGACAGCTAAGGTCATTCTAAAAGGTGTCGATGTGTCGGCTAACCTCACCGGTATTATTTCTGTGGATAACGAGGAGAGCTCGGCCAGCATAGCTGCGTTTACTATTAAGCCAACGGCTGGCCTGGTAGACTTGACCCAGTGGGTTAGAGCTCCCGTAACTGTGTGGTACACAAAGACTGACTCCATTGGGGCGGTTGTATCGTCGCACTTACTTTTCAATGGTTTTGTAGACGTACCCAACTATGATGCAACCACTAAGCTTACGACGTTTTCATGCACTGACGAGTTACAAAAAGCGTTTGAAGGTTTAACCGTAGAACAGATAGATGCAATAGTCGCAGGCTTTTGGTCAGGCGAAGTGTTCGAAGAAGATACGGATAAATGGTCGTATGCGTTAGATAGGCTGTCCACCATACCTTATTCTCTCAATTATGATGTTAACAGAGTTGTGGTTAAAACCCCTTGGGCCGCGAAAGTTACGGCTGATTTCTTACTTAACGAAGCTGTGATAGTTGACGGCAGTATTTCGGTATCTTTGGCCAACAGCCGGGAAATAACCAACCACGTACAGGTGTCAGTAAATTATGGGTATGAAGCATTTAAAGCCAGGCAAGTAGGGTATGTCTGGAAGATGTTCCCCACGGTGGAGAGCGGAGATTACTCTCCTTATGGCTGGGCTCCTGTATTTAATTCTATGATCATAGATGCGGCTACCCAAGATTCTTGGGTTTTTGCTAAGCAGCCTTTTTTCACTGCATGGCCAGAGACCCGGTGGTATAAAGGGGTGGCAGTGGTTAACACAGACCAAAATATAGTAGTTGGCGCCCAGTTCAGGTCAGTGAAAAGATACCAGCAATCCGTGGAGGATGGCTATAGTTTTGTGCTGAAGTCTGACAAGAGCATAGATTCTTTAGGAAAGCTTGGAGAGTTAGAGGAGTACTCTATCACAGCTGAATACTCTGAGGATGTGGAAGGGTTTGAAGAGACAGAGGAACGCACGGGAACTTACAGAGCTGAGCTAAACACAGTATTTTCTGACGGGGTCAATGAGGAGGGCAAGCTGATTAACCCCGTGAAAATAGGGGAGGTTGACGTACCTTTTACATACACAGCCTACGTTAACGATTACCCGCAGGATAACCAGATTGGTGAGATAGAGTATGATTTGACAGGCTCCCTGGCACGTAACTCCAGGGCAGACTTAGAAGGTGTTATAGACGTGGTGCAGAACCTGCACAAAACCAAGATATTAGACTCCCATAGGGGTAACTCTGTCAGTGTAACAACCTTGATAGAGCCTAATATAACAAGGGAAAGCACAGTACGTATAGAGACTGCTGCGGTAGTGGCGCAAGGTAAGGTCAGGCAGGTGGAACACATATTGAATATTACTGCAGGCTCAGCCACATCCGAGATAGTTTTAGGGGTAAGCAGAAGCACAGCCATAGGGGTGGTGGACGTGGAAACACCCTTGGATAGCACTACTCAGCAAGCTGATGTATTGAGTCAGCCAACGGACTCTAATAACGTTTTCGACAACTTCGTATTCCTTGGTAACTATGTCGAGAGGATACCAGACTCCAACCAGTTAGGCGATAACGCTTTCGGCATGCAGGCTTTCTACAACGAAACAGAATTTCTGGTAAACTTTCCTGAAATATCCACGGAAAACGCGCAAACACTAACGGTAACTACCGACAAAGAGTTTACTGTGGAAGTACCAAACGAAGACTTAACCCTCAACGCATAAGGCGAACAACCATGGCTTTAACTTTTAAATTATTTACAGACGCAGCCCTAACTACTGAGCAAGCGGGGGATTTAGTGGCCACGCAGGCAGCCGATGGCTCGTCAAGCCCCATTGTGTTTTCGTTATACTTCGGGTCTTTGGGCTCTGCCGGCGCGGATACGGACGACAGGAAACTGGAGGCTGAGTCGGACCCAGGGGTGGATGATGTGTTACTGCAGATAGTAGATAGTACGCCGGGGGTTGATCACTTACCCACAGAGGTGAAGCTAGCTTTGACGGCTGTGGGTTTGTCGTCTGCCACTCCCGGGGCGCCCCTGGTGTTGGGTACAACGGTTTTGTCCGGCACCTTAAATGCGCTGACCATATGGATAGAAGTAGATGATGCTACCGGTGTAGTGGGCACCTTGGCAGATTTATCATTCGACACTGTCTTGGTAAGAGAAACCGATGTCTAATGTAAACCTAAACAGGGATATAAATAGTATAGTAAAACGCCCTAGAATAGTTAGAAGACCCCCGATAGTAAAGCCTGTTAGGGTCGGGCAACCCGCAACCACGGGCAAAGGCACCCTGGCAGGCACCAGCACAGAGCAAGGACAAGGGATAGACTCACCCTTAACGGAGCAATCCCGTGTTACTGTGGATTTTGAGGTGCTGGATCAGTTTAACGTTTGGTCCGTTATCATTCAGGTGGCTACCAAAATAAAAATGACAGACGCCTCTGAGTTAGAGGTTGTGTTTAACTACACAGACCCTAACGATCTCATAGCATAGTTATGTCTGCTAAGGTTCAAGATTATGTAATACCTAACCCACCCCCCCAGGGAATTGTTTGTGCTCCCGTTTCTGATGTAACGCCCAACGGTTACGCAGGGGTTAAAAACCAGTTTTTAAAAACTGGTTATGTCTCCCCTGCGGGTATAATAGATGGGCGATACCAAAAGGATGAAACCAACAATTATGTTATTTCTGCCGCCCCAGACGAGGTGGGGGATATTAACGTGCTAGAGCAGAAATACGTGAAAACCGGCTTACCTTCTGAAGATTCTCAAGATTTTGAAGGTGTTTTTGGCGGTAACTGTTACTGGGTCAGGCCGGCCGATAATCTTGTACTATCCTGGAAAGGGCCTCACGGGTTTCAGGTGCCGCCAAAACACTTATTAACTCCGGAGGGGGGCGCAGCCCCTACAAGCACGGAGGGGTATCAGGTTTTTTTATCTGCAACTGTTACGCTTGGTTTACCTGCTGACGTTTATGTGCAGCAACGGTTCGTAAACGAGCTATACTGCCACGGAAAGGTTTACACGACTCCGGGAAAGGTGTTTGGCGCAGGGATGTTAGGCTCTTATATAGTTATAGTCTGCGAAAACACCAGACTGACGGACTCGGTGTACTCCGGTAAACTGGAGAAAGGTGGGGTAATAAACTGGAGTTTAGTTGGTAACATTGTATTAACGGATAGCCCCGAATTAATTCATCTGGGCAGGCAAAGCGTGTATTCCTTTAGTGGCGACGGCTTAAGCTTGATAGCTATGATTGACGCGTTAGACCCCAGTAATACAACGAACACTTTTTGGAAGCGCGTTATAGTTAGAGTCGCTTTATCCCTGGATGTTGTAGGAGATATTCAGCTATCTACACCTACAACGGAGCGGGTAGAGATGAGCTTATTAGTCACATCCACAGAGACAGCCACAGCAGGGTCAACCAGCTTCTCAGGGGACTTCGTGCACTCAGACCCCGTTCTGGACGAGTTGTACGGCGTGGGTTTTGGGGGACCTGGAGGCACCGTAGAAGTCACGCTTACCCCCGAGCTGGTTAATTTGACATCAGCAGGGTCGGCCAGTGGCAATATTTCAGTCGATGGTTTAGTTGGTAACTCTGTGTGGAGTTTTTCCCAAAATACGACTATTTCATTTTTGCTTAACTTCGGGGTTATCTCCTTAGTCATGGCCCAGTACACAAATGTAAGTAGTTTTACCTCGACTATAGACGGTAACCTTGATCCAGGACAAACACAGTTTTATAATAGAACAGACGATACACAGCAAAATATAACCACCCCCTCAATAGTTTATTTTGACGCTATGCCACAGGTAGTGGTGTTTAGTAGGGAAGAGTTTTCTAAAACGGCCTCTATGTCCGCTGATGCAACGGAGTTTACTTTGCTGCACTCTGTGGAGACGTACACTATCTCAAATACTCTGGATTATTGGTCTAAAGACTTGGGGTTGTTTGATGCTGTTCAGTTATATTTGGAGTCAGATACAATTAATTTTGATACAACCGAAGACCCCCCTTTATTAAGGCTTGGGATATATGGCAATATTGTGGAGGTTGTAAGGTTCCCCTGGGTATTTCAGCAACAAACAGGTGCAATCAATATAATCTTGTGCGGGGACGCGCAAACTAATTACACAGGGCAAGTTAAAGCCTCATTTTTTTTACCAATAGCTCCTTTAAGCTTTAGCATTTTCATTCCTTTGATACAAGGCCCAAACGACATGCTGGCGTTGTTCATGGTTGCTGGAGCAGATAACAGCTTAACGGGAACTCTTGATATGTCAGACGCAGCAATATTTAGGATATAACAACATGGCAACGCAATTATTTAGTAACAATGCTTCATCTATTTTAACCTCCTCAGTAAGCCCAGTAGAGGGTGTGATTAGTATAACGCCGGGAGATGGTGCCCTGTTTTCCGACCCCGGAGGCGGTGGCGACTGGGAGTTAGTTACCTTAATAGGGAGTAACGGCATAGAGATAGTTAAAGTCACAGACAGGTCCGTTGATGCTTTGACCGTTGAAAGAGCACAGGAAGGTACTACCGCTTTAGATTTCGCTATAGGTGATCAGGTTGAGGCTAGACTAACTAAAGGAACTATGGAAGAGCTGCAAAACGCCTCCGGGGGTGGGTTTGGTTTAGTCCCAGCAACCGTCGTAGAGATGAACTCAGCGCACGGGGGCTCACACACTTGGAACATAGACACAGAGGGTTTCCTGGAACTGCGCATAGACGCTAAGGTGACAGGCAATCTGACTATAAACGCCTCCAACCTAGCCGCCAGTGCTATTATCCACAATAAAATGCTGTTGCTAGTAGGGGGGGACGGAGGGGGCGGCCCTGTTAGCGTTAACATATCTAACCAACTAGGAGATATGTACTACATAGACACACATTTAGGTACCGCAGTTAAACTATCTGTAGGGTCTAACCATAACCTGACGCTACAAAACCAAGTCCTGGTATTCGATATAACTGCATCGAACACTGAGTTCGATGACAGCTTCACGCAGGGCATAGACTCCCTGGTTTTATCAAAAATAAGCCAGGGAGGTTTTACCATAGTAGCGCCAGGGGGTGGGGGGGAGTGACCTTAGAGTTGAATCACATTGTCTGCCACGTCGGAGGCAGTGTGAGACACTATTATTGCCTGCTCACAGTATTCACCCAGCACAGTCAAACAAGCTGTAGATACGTCAGGGTCCATGTCTGACGATATCTCGTCCAGTAGCAAAGCCCCGAAAGGAGAGCGTACTATTTGAGACAACCCTAGCTTCATACCCAAACCGATTAAAGTTTTCTGAGCACCAGAGGCTGATACAGTTCCACGGCCCCTGCCGTTCTCAGTGTAACGTATCCCGGATTCTGCCAAGTATACCTCTGAAATATCCCCGCCAGTACACGCTTTTACAAACTCTGAGGCAATACCCATTGTCTGGATAAACGCGCTCTCAATGGCTTTTTTGCGGGCTCCCTGCAAGGCGACCGATATAGCGGAGTAAGCCGTGTGATTTTTATGGAACTCAGACATGCGCTGTTTTACCTTTTTATTTTTGTCCAAAAGGTCTCCCAGGTTTTTCCGCTTAATTTTACACCCGGTCAAGCATACTCTTCCTTCAGTGACTTGCTCGTTGCAGGTTGAAAGCTCCGTATTAACACGCCCCAGCTCTACAGATATTGCCTCAAGATCAATGACAACGGGCGCTGGCTTCACTAGCCCAGCTAACTTAGTTACGATCCCACTCCTTCGCTCTTCCACACTTTCTGAAGCGGTGTTCTGCTTAGCAAGTTTTTCTATGCTGTCAGACAGGGTATCCAGGTCTGTGCGTAGAGTTCCGTTTGTAAAGGCAATAGGTAAATTTACTTCAGCGTGCGCCCTCTTCTCAGCAAATTTTGCCAGCTGGTCTTCCAGGTCTTTGATGACAGCTTTACCCTTTTCCAAGAGGTTGAAGGCTTTGTTATATGCCTTGCCAGCTATAGAAGCTTTTTCAAAGGCAGCTAGAGCAGAGACTCTCACAGCAACTGCGGCGTCGCTTTCCTCCCGCTTTAAGATAAGGGCCTCGACCAACTGCTCCGTGTTTCCTGCGCCTTTCAACGTCTGCTGACAGGTAGGGCAAACGCTGGAGTCCAGACTGTCTTCCATAGCTTTGGTTTGAATACCTAGCTTCGTTACAGCAACGGTAGCCTGTTGAAGAGTGGCCAACTCTGCATCAGCCGTGACTTTTTCAGGCAGATCAGTAACTAATGCAGCTGTCTTGTCATCCAAGTACTCACTCAATTCGTCAAAGGATTTACAAGCGGCTGTGTAGGCCTTGTCTGCATCATGCAATTTCCAGTAAACCTCAGTATCCCTGTCAAGGGTTTCCCGCAGGTCAGTGATGTCAACCACAGGCACAGCTACTGGTAAGTCAGCCAGCATGCCTTCGTAAGTTTCCACGTTTTGTGTGTATTTTTCCAGCAAAACTTTAGCTGCACGCTGGGCGCCGTACTCCTCGTCCAGCTGTTTAACCTTCTCCGTCAAGAGGGCTATTGTCTGGGCGGCTTCCTCTATGGTTTTTTCGGCCTGTGCCTCTGTAACCAGGTACTCCTCACACTTTTTGCGATACTCAACTACGACGTCCCCTTCCAGCAAAATCTCCTCGTTGGCGTTATACCCCGCAGCATTGTTTGTTATCTCGGAGTTTGATTTTTTGGTTAGTTTGTCCAGCTCCCCAAAACCTATAGCCTGTTCAATGAAGTTCCGCAGCTGGGCACCCTCCATGGCCAACAAAGCCTGAGGTGATCCTTGCTCTGAAGCAAAGACACGCATAAAAGTTTTACGGTCAGTCTCAAGCATCTCCTCGCACCACTTGTTTACAGCTGTGTGGGTCCTGACTACAACTTCCCCTGAAGGTGTTACTACTGAGCTGTTCTTAGATGACCGTTTGATGCAGAAGTCATTGTCCAGGTACAAAAGCACGCTGAAGTCTTTGGCATCGTCGTGTATTAGGTCCTTGGTTTCCCCTGGGGCCATAGCGTTACCATACAACCCAACTAATAAAGCCTGCAGGATTGTGGACTTGCCTGAGTAGTTATTACCTGTGATCAGGTTCTTGCCCGGAGTGAAGTCCGCAACGAGGTCCCGGTGTTTCTTGAAATTTTGGATTACTAACTTTTCGATTATCATTTGATTACTCCGCATTGTTTCATTCTTTTAATTACTCTGACTTTTTTGGCCTTTATTTTAACTGGCTCCAGCCTGCAAGGTACATGAAGGTACTCACATAACATTTCGTAAACGGCAACTACATCATGTACCTCATGCACCATGCTAGCCCAATTCTGTTCACCCGTACCAGGGTGGTGGTCAAAGAGGCCAAATCGTAACGCTTTTCCCACTACCTGCTGCACTTCCCCGCACTCTTCCCCCCAGGCAAGCTAGCAAATGGTGCAACTCGTTATCTGCTTCTGTAGGCACTAGCCGTTCAGCCTCAGCACGAGCATGCTCGTGAGAGCGCCCCTTATTACGCAATTCAGCATACAAGTTCAAGGAATCCAGGTTACCCCTCACACGCATAGCAAACTCGTCAGCCTCCTTGCCTGTGCAGGTGCTGACACGTTCTAACTGGTTAGCCAAAGATGACTCTAAAAAGCCACGTAAACTACTCACTTCTCATCTCCTGAAATATTTTAAAGTGTTCCTCTGTCAGAGATTGCTCCACAAACTCTTCCCAGCTGACAGAGCTTTTAGGGTCCGCTGTGTCCGTACCTTCACGAATTACTTTTATGCCATTTTTGATACTGCTTACGTTAGACTCGGCCAGCAACGTGTTCATGTGCTTAACCAGAGGGAGTATTTGCGTGGTCTGCAGTTCCCCGTAAATTTCTATGAAGTCATAGTCGTGGTTAACAGGCACCCCCAAAAATTCTTCAGGGTCTAACCTAGCGTACCCCGCACCCAAAGGAACAAGGCTGTCAGTCGTGGGGTAGGAGCCCCCCATAGTCCACACAGGCACTGCAGTGACTTCCTTGGTAGCCGTGTCGAAGTCCAGGACGTACTTGTCTGACATATCCCCAAAAGTCATGGGGTACAAACAGCCAACCATGTACACGCCATGCTTTTGGCAACCGTTATGTTCGTGCCCGGAAATGATCAGGTCGAAGTGATCCCCTAGGGCCAAGGCATGCTCTTCAGTCAGGTTGTTTTCTACCTCAGAAGTATTGAACCCTTCAGCGTACATGTTGGTGTGTAGGCAAAGGATGTTAACCCCGTCTGGCTTAGGCTCCAGCAAAGCCAATGCCCTGATAAACTCAGTTTGCGTAGGCATGTAAGGGACAACATGCACATAGTACGGCATCTCCACTCCAAAAGTATGGACGGCAGGCTTGGTTATAATATGTGCGCCATGCTTCTGTAGCTTTTCCAAGTCTTCAAGAGCAGATATGTTAAAGCTGCTATGCGAATGATCGTGATTACCTTTTACCATAAGGTCTGTGTGCTGGTGCAAGTAAGCTGCACGAACCATGTCGTTGTTCGTTGCCTGGTAACTATCGAACAAGTCACCCAGCTGGATAACCAGGTCGGCGTCGTTATCACAAACCTGCCTGATAACTTTGTCTACCTTTTCTTTGTGCCTTTGAGCCGAGGCCCTTGTTGAATGTGAAGGTCTTTTACCTAAGTGGATATCTCCGATAAATCTAACTATAGCCATTTTAATTTCCTCAATAATTTAGTTTCAAAATCTTTCTTACCTTGAGCTAGTAACAGTCTCCTGCCGCGGGTTAGCTTCTCCCCTTTCAGAATCCACCGAACAACATCACTGGAGTCCCACACCTCGAACACATTACCTGCCAATCCGTGAAAGATAAACAGGCCACGCCCTCCAGCCCTAACCCACAAACGGGCCCCAACTATTTGGGCAGCCCGGATGTAGCCTTTAGGTACGGTCATCATAGTGTCGTGGGTCTCGCTAGACTTAACCTCTATAACATAAGCATCCCCCTGGAATACGCCCATAAAATCCCCAGCCTGTGGTGGCACATAACCCCCTCTCGCAGTGGTTGAATCGTATAATCGGGTAAAGTACGCCTCCTGCGTTTCCTGAAAACCTTTCAGAATTTTACGGACAATCTCTTCAGATTTTTTGCCATCGTTAGCCATCAGTAATGCCACCCTTCTGGGGGAGGCGCTGCGTTGAACGCCTCGCATATTTGATCCAGGCTGAACTTGTTAACAAGGGCCAGTTCTTTGCAGTCATCCAAGGTCAGCTCAGGTATCGTTTGCCCGTTGTCTATCTGCAGTTGCAGGAACTCCACCAGGCTCAGGCTGTACATGGCCGCCTTACTCAGCAAGGCGTCTGCTTCCTCCCTGCTAGTCATTATTTAATCCTCACGGTCGGGAAAAACCCGGTAAGGTCCACTTCCCAGTAGTTGTTAGACACGGTTGTATTGCTAAGATGTAGCACCGTACGCCAATCCAAAACTATGCGTATAAGCGCTCGAGTCCTCCATAAAAACATCCGGGTGTAAGCAACCTTACAACCCCCTGCACCAGGGCGCTTCCTGTCAGCTAAAACCCTGGCAAGCCACAGAGCTACTGCAGCTGACAGGTAATACCATAAGGTAAACGTCGCCCCTATACAGAATAAAGTAAGGGACCCCCAGATAACTGTGTGCCCCAAGGCAAAACAAAAAGCTTCATAATTCACGAGCTACCTCCCAGCAGTAAAACCAAGAGGGCCAGGGCGCCTGTCGTGAAGGACAACAGGGACATGTTCAAACTGCCCTCGGCCTGCACTCTGAAGGGGTTTGAGGGGGTGCAAGTTCGTTTGTAATGCTCTAGGTTATTGTTGGCCTTGTAAATCCACCACAAGTTAGCCAGTAAATAAACGCACAGCCCTATAATTAAATTAGTCATTTGTTACCTCCTGATAAATTTTACAAACAAAGTCAACATAATCGCCCATGCCACTCTGCCACAAACGAGCCTGGAACTCTTCTATACCAGCTTCCAAAACAAACCCATCAGCAACCATACCTCTGAAGATATTCAGGAGGGTGGTTTGCGCTTGGGTTGAGTTTCCTTTGAACTCCTCCTCCAAGTCCTCCGCGAAATTTACAGTCATTAAAGAAAAATAATCCTTCATAAATCGCTGGTTGTACATGTGGCTTGCTTTGCCTGCTAGTATCAGTTCAGCCTTGGACAGCACGGTTTGCTTGGCCGGTTCAGTAGTGTACTGCTCTGGCTTAAGCAAACTCACTGCTGTTATGAAGTCCTTGGCAAAAACACCATCGTCGAAGTCAACCAACGTAGAATTAGCGAACCCGGAGGCACGCTCTCCTGAGATGTGCGTCTGGCTAGCTTGAAAAGGTCTCAGATTTAACACAGGGACTTCAGCTCCAGACGCTAACCGAACCAAAGGGTTGACCTTGCGCTTCCTGCAGACATCCTGGTAGGCTTCCAACATTATCTGCGTGTACATTGCGTTACTGTTGTAATCCTCAGCGCTAGGCCCCTCAAACCTGGTGCAGTTAGGTATGTATATAAACTTGTCGGAAATATCAGAATCCGCCCAATGCTGCCTGTCGAAAACAGGCGGTGGTTTCTTGAACAGCGCGCTCCATACGTGGGTAGCTTGGGGTTTGATATTGACTATGTCCACAGAGTCTATGGGTGGGTTTAGGCGGAGTTCTGTGGTTTGCAGCGCACTAACATTGTCAGGGTAAAACCTAACGTCGCACTGCGGCAAGCTCTCAGCCACCGCCCCCAAAGCCATGACGGGTGGGGTGGCTACATCTATACCCAAGGTTACCGCATCACCCTCTACCGCTAAAACGGTCAGTAACTTCTTGTCTAGTTTCTCCGCTAGCACAGCTTGCAGGCTCCCGTTAGACGGCGTCACTTGCAGTTTTATAGGCACTTGCATAATAATAATCTCCTAGTTGTTCAGGTTGAAAGGTAACGTCACTCATAAAGGGTAACGGCTTCAGACATAAAGGGCTTTTTCCCAAACGCTTTGTTACGAAGCAAGTGTATATTCTGTGGATTCCCCTCTAACGCGTTCTCTAAAAAGAACGTCTTCAGGTATCCGCTGTAAACGCTGTAAGACAAAGAAGCTGCACCAGAAGAGTCTTCCGCTGCACACATAGCCAAATAGTTACTACTGTATAGCGAGTTGTAAGTTTGTTTATACTTAGCAAGACCTGTCTTCAACAAAAATTTTGAAGAGAATATTCTCAGTTGAGAGATAGCAGAGTGGACCGATACAGTGGCAGGCAGCTTCATGTACGCTGATATGTGTGTCTCCGCTATTATGGGATACATCTCTACGATGCCATCGTCGTAGAGCTCGTCACCTACTATGAAACTTGCCTGTAACTCGGCGCAGGCATACTGGATTGACCTTTCTATTATGTCCTGGGCATTCTCAGCAAGCATAAGCAACTGCGGCAACCTGGCTGATCGGTTATAAAAAGGTATTACAACGTAATACCCTAATACCGCAACACTACCAACAGGTTTCTTGTAATAGTTTTTGCGCTGCTTCGCCATTAGACGCCTTCACGAAACGCTCTGAGTATGTAGCCCCAGAAGCTTTCACGAATGATCACGGGCTCTGCCGGTTTCATATTTTCCTCAAGCCAAGCCATAGAAGCAGGCAAATGCTGAGACAAAATGTCAAACAATGCTTCAGCATACACCTTGGCTTCGTACTGCGCATCAGGGTGCATGCGTAGGGACAAAAAGTTCAGGATGTTACGCAAGTCCATTTTGTAAACCCAGTGAGTGTAGTGGTTCACGTGCAGAAATGATCTGGCCAACTCAGGGGCGATGCCTTTCTCCAAGTGGTGCTCGTACTTATCGTAGTCATCGGAGCAAGCCATCTCCAGGTCTGCCAAGAATTCCAGCACCAAGTTATGGTCAAGCATACGGCCCAGGTCTCTGCCCTGCTTGTTGCTTTTACTTTTTACCCCAACGTTTTTAGCCTCAGGGATGTACCACTCAGCAGGAAGTTTGGCGTACCCTGCAGACACTTCGTTGATACCCGCTGTACGGTGTCTGACAAGCTGCCTGGCTACAAAGATAGGTAGCCTCATTTCCAGCCAGACTTCGATCATTTCAATCGGTGTCCAGTGTCTGTTATCCATTAAGTATCTAAGAAGCTTCAGGTCTTGCTGGTTTGTGCGCTCCTCCCCCATGTTGTCAAAGGAGATACGTGCTGTAATAGCAGGGTCTCTATCACTGGCGTCGAACATACAGTCTGGCCTTCTTACTGGACCAGCCAGGTTTAATAGCTTGATAGACCCGTGGTCTAATACTTTTCTTTCGTTGCATATTGGTTCAACTTTCCAACCGTTTTCTGTTCTTTCTGCAATCATTCCTTACTCCACCCAAAGGGCATTTTTTAGTTTGTCTTCAGTCAGTTTCACCCTGTCATAATTTTCAGGGCGCGGGATGGCACCAGCAGCAATGTCATCGTACACGTGATTCCTGTTAGCTTCGGTGAACGATACGTCCACAGAATCCTGCCCAATGCAGGAGTTTTTGTATATGAAAGCTATGTGAATCAAGAGTAGTTCTCCGCTCTGTCTAAAGAATTAAAGATCCTGCGGTCAATTGTGTATGACACAGGAACAAGTTTTATATCTCCGCCTTCCTTTTTGTGCTTTTTCCGGGACTTTTTAAGGAACTTGTCGGAAGACTTTATAGTTCCTGTGTAACACGTACCTACCTGCTTTATGTACTTGAGGTGCGTGCCATACTTGTTGTAATAAAGTACCTTATAGTCCCCAGTACTAAGCACGAAAGAACTGCAGCAGTTTAGGCCCTGAAAAGTTAGGCCCTTTTTGTATTTTCCCTGCTTCATTGTAAATAGGTTGACCATCCAACCCCAACTTAGATAAGTTGCTTCTCTGCACCTCCGAAAAAGCTCCAAAGAAGTCAGCATTCAGGTGGGTTTCGGCGAAGTTTACACAGGCAAAATGCAAATAAGACAAGCCTTTGTCTAAGTCCAGCTTAGCCTCTTGGTCACACTGCAGGAAAGTCATTAGGAACACAGTTTTATTCAGAGCATCAATGACTGTCCTCAACTGTATATTATCCCCAGCAATCTCTTTATCATTAACAAACGCATACCCGCCCTCTGGCTCATAAACATCTTTACCTATAATAGCTAAGGTGCCTAGCACAAAGTAGGACAAGTCAACCGCGCCATCCAGTTGTTTCTCCACGTTACCAGAGGCCATGTTTATGAGGATTTCCGCTAGCTCCTCTACCAGGAAAGACATGCGAGCGTAGATTACTTTGTCTTCTAGGTCCGGGCACACCTCCTGTGCCCTGTGAGGGGCTTGCGGGTAGTTGAAAACGGAATGGAAGTCTCTGACCATTTGTAGCTGCTCGTTCATATTAATTTACCTTCTCTTAGTCTGATAATTTCTTGCGTGTCGTAAGTTGTTTTGAGGGCTAATAAATCCGTTATGGACAGCTCTCTTTTAACCTCCAGTGCTGTGAGTTCTTCGCCTTCCCAAGGCAGCAGGGCTCGTATGGCTCTAAACAATTCCCCGGGCAGGGTCCAAGCTATACCTCCAGAGTCATGGAAGCAATGGTGAGTTCCGTCCGTCGCTATGTTCCCCTCTAGCTCTTGGGTCCACAGTACCGCAAGCCCACTTGGTACTTCTATTATTTTCATATTTTTCTCCTTCAATGTAAGCGTAGCAAAGTGTACCTATGACTAGGTACACCATTAAAAGTAGAGCCGCGTAGTTCTTGAAACTCATAAGCCTCTTTCAGCTAACGTAGCTGCCATGTCGGGCGATAAATCAGTCCAGTTTTCCTTAACCCAGCGTAGATAACCCCGAGGTATTTTAGCAAAAGGTGTACCAGCGTGCTTTCCGAAGTAGCAAACCTCTAGCGCCTGTGGTATCTCCAACCAAGCGTGCATCTCCTCGGCGGTCATGGCCAAGAGCTCCATGCAGTACTTCATAAGCCGAAGAGTTGCTGCAACGTCGGGGACCGCATCGTGCGCCCCATCCAAGGGCTCCTGAAAAACGCCTTCATGTACAGCCCCGAGCTTAAGGCCGTGCTTGAATAAAGCCTCAGTTCTCTGAACGACACGGTAAACGTCGATATGAGGTAGGCCGAGATCAAATCCGTAACGTTTAAGAATAGGCATATCATATGCTTCGCCATTGTATGTCACCATCATTAAATCCAGACCAGCTTCCTGCATACTTACAAGCATAGCTGTGAAAGTAGTAGCAGATACTGCGTCTGAGGGTTGAAATTTTAAGTCTTCCAGGTAGATGCCATGCACGTCCGACGCGCCTTGATCTATCTTTCCAGACGTTGGGAAGCTCTTCTGGTTGAAGAGTATGTTGAGGTCCCATTCCGCAGAGTCAGTGGTGATAGCCCCGATCTGCAGAATCTCTGCAATCTTTGGGTCCTTGCCGTTTGTCTCTGTGTCGAAACCTACTAAAGTTTTAGACATTTCTAATTTATCCTTGATAAATGATTATGGTATCACACAAGTTACTCGAACTCACTCTTGAGGTCTAAATAAGCTTTTCTGCGCGCCTGCTTTTTCTTACCCTTTTCTGCGGTTACCTTGCTACCCCTTTCGGCAGCCTCCTTAGCCACTACGCTTCCTATGAAAGTGGCCCTTTCTTCCTGACTACCTAAGATAGCTTTTATCGGTATAAACGATTCTCCTTCTGAGTGCCCCCCGAAAGACCAGTTGTACTCCCATCTCATGGTTACTCCGTCCTGACCATAATCCAATACTTCACCCGCGTCCCAGTTTTTACCATCACCATCAGGAAGGCCGGCAGCCTCTCTTAACTTTTGGTAAACCCCTGAGGCCTGGTTCGCTAATTCTGTTATTTCTGCCAGGGCTGGGTTTGGTTTTATGGCGGACATATATTTTTTCTTAGTCACAACTACCCCCTACAAATAGCCACCCTAATTTATAACATAGACGCGCCGGGCTGCACGAGTAAGTCCGACGTAATAACATTTGTCTGCTTCCCCCTGGTTCCGGTTGCTGTAGATGTCTCGTAAGTCAACGAATACGTACTGATATGTGGACCCCTGCGACTTATGGGCAGTAGTAGCATGAGGCGGCCTGAGATCAGCATAGTAATTCTTAAGGCCGTAGAAAGGCTGCCAATTTTTAGACAAAGTGCACTGCTTACGCAGTTTCTCTAGCTCTTTTCTGTAGGCAGGTCGGGACTCCTCGTCAAGAACCATTAGGGGTTCTGATAAGTCCAAGCCCTCTAAGGTTATCCTCCACTGCTTGAACTCCCTGACCGGGTGAACGCAAGGCTCCATGGTTTCTATGATTACCTCCTCCCCAGTGCCTATGACTATCACGAAACCTTTCTCTATGGCCTCGTTTACTATCACTGTATCCCCTATGTCAAAGGGCCGCGACATATCCACCCCCAGCTCATGCCGGATAAATTGGTTGTGACCCTTAACAGCTTCGTTAGTCCAGGCTACGATCCTGCAGAAATCGACATCGGTGTGGATGCGGGGGTCCCCGGCAAACTCAGCCAATTTTTCCAACCACTTCTTACGCCGCAACAATACAACCCCTGTCCCCTCTTGTTCATTGATACCTCCAATAATTTTTGGCTCTCGGTTCTCTTTAATAGCGTCACGTACTTCAGTAGCAGCTTGAATGATAGGGTTATCAGCAGCTTGTCTGACTATCTCTGTCATCTCTACCAGGTATTCAGGTTTAGACGCCATACCGAAACACTTAGTTTGTTTCTGGTCGCCCTCAACAGGAGGCAGTTGGCAGTCGTCGCCGACAAATATATACTGTCGGTTCCACTCCCTGGCGTCCTCCTCTATGAAGGCACATAAGCCGTCGTCCAGCATGGAACTTTCATCGACTATCACAACCCGGATATGCGCCCACTCAGTGGGATCATATGTACCCATCCTGTAGGATTTTTTCTGGTCCTTCACGTTTTTTACGCCAAGCCCTAGAAATTTATGAATGGTTACGCAAATTATTTCAGGAGGTATAACCTTGCTTAGGACCCGCACTGCTTTGTTGGTAGGGGCTGTGCATACCGTACGACTAGGGTTGTAAAGCTCGGGCATCAGCTGCATCATAAAAGTTTTTCCTGTCCCGGCACTACCGATAATACAGGCAAACTTTGCGAGTTTGTCCAGAAAGAACTGGACTAACATGCTCTTAGCCCGTGTTTGGTCTCCTGTTAACTGGATGCTCATTTCAATATCCTCATGATAGGGTCCGTAATAACGATAAGGTCTACAGAGTGTAAGGGCATAACTTGCAGTCTTTTATCCCCCTCCCGCAGCTGGTAACATATAACAGTGGGGTTGTTAGCCGCGATAGAGTCTACTCTCAAGTACACAGGGATGGCCGTGTCTTCCCTGTGTATATTCGCCTCTACGCAATACCCTAGCTCAAGAGTTGCCATTGATTTTCTCCTCTAGCCTACTCAAAGAAATAGCAGGTAAGTTAATGCCCTTGTCGGGGTCCGCAATATTGGCCGGTAAAAATTTCTCCATTGACGGCCAGGTTTCCAGCAACTGCTTGGTAGTGTTGAAGCTATCTAACACAGGCTTCACCTCTTGTCGCAGTGCTGTGTGTTCGTCTTGATGCTTTTGCTTAAGCTCTTCCAGCATGTTCTTCCTGTCGAACAAAGCAACCCACTCCTCCTCCGACACCAGTAAATCAATGGCCTGTTTGCAAGGTAAACGGTCAGCGCTTACCCGCTTGTCTGCCGTTAAGTGTACATAGCTGGCGAATGTTTTGGATGTATCTCCTTCCATAGCAACGGTGAACTGATTAGAGTTGTTCAGAGCCCAGCGAGGGACGCGGCTTATTTCCAGGCCGCCGTAACACCGGCGCCATAACTCCCTAGCAATAGCGAAGCCCTCGTCCTTGATTGCCCCCCTTAGCTGCTCTACAGTTGTAAACCCTAAGGGTTTTAGGCAGTTAGCGGTGAACTCTTCCATGACTGATGTTAATATAGCGTCGCGTAAAAAGATACTAAGCCTTACTGATTTTGATTTGCGCATAAAGGTACTCCGATAATTTTTTAGTATGGCAGCCAGGGCACAGGTAATCGTACCTGGCTGCGTAGTAACGCACTACAGGTATCCTGTGATAACACACAGGACACTCAGCATACGCGGGTTCAGGTGTAGTCTGTAATGTCTTTGACATCAGCGTCTAAGACCAGCTCTACTTTTATAGGTGTGCCATACCTGCCGTCGGTCAACGTGTGTTGCGGCAGGTTGACCACAGGGAATGTTTCCCCTTGCACCACCTCAGCCACCGGCGCCCCTAACATGTTGTCTATGATTGTTATTTTAAATTTTGCCATCTTGTTTCTCCAATAAAGCAAGGGCTTGCTGGTGACAAGCCTCGTAGTTAAAGCGCACATCACCAGGCAAAGAGTCTTTAACGCTCTCTATGTAACTCATAAAGTCACACATCAGCTCAAGTCGTTGATAGGCTTTGCGCGTCTGGTTCCAGTAATACAAGGCACAGTGGGCCAGTAAAAAAACAGCAGCCAGGTTCACGATAATAAGTAATTGCATAAGTTACGCCTATTTGTCAGGGTCCAGGACTACAGTCACTGGAAATTGAGGGATGCCATACTCAGTCAGGGCAAAATACCTAACTGTACCTTTCTTGCCTATGTAAAAGTCCTTGTTAGCCACCAAGTAAATGCGGGAAGCATCCGTACCTCTAGGGCGTGAATCAAACGTAGGCTTGTCAGGGTGATGCCCAGGAGGTGATCTGTAAGTGATCACTGCCTGGCCGTCCTTGTCGGGGTTGATGGCCAACACATCGAACTCATCCTCCTCGAACTCCTTGTACTTGAACAACCCATCTGATCGGTCACCGAACTCATACAAGCTACCGGCCTCACGAATCATAAGGCCCTCGTAGCCTGCTATAACTAACCGGTCATGGGTAGCTTTTAGGTTAGACTGTGTCAGGCCATAGGCGGGCACTATTTTGATTTTGTCCAAGCCCCAGTCCTTCAAATTTTCCAGGGTAACGCTGGTCAAAATTTTACGGCGTTCCTCGTAAATTATGCCACTGGTTGATGCCAAGTCAAACACGAAGAAAGATAACTCTTCTGTCAGTTCGTTTGGCTTTCTGCAGGCCCCTAAAATTTTACCTAGGGGTACACCTATTTTGGCAGCTTCGCCATCGATATACATGTCATCTTTAGGTAAGTTTAATCGGGTGCGTAACTCTTCCAGCTGCTGGTGCATGGCGTCGAGTTTGTACATCGTACCCTTTCTGGACTGCACATTAGGCTTAGCAGGGTCATGGAAACCACGAACACCGTCAAGCTTAGCCTGCCCGTATTGCGTTTGGTCCCACTTGATACGATGGCCAACTTTGGTAGCGTCCAAGGCAAGCATAGGCTGAATGTAAGGGGCGGGGTCGTTAAGGTCCTCAACGTAACACTCTCTGTCCATCTGCTTTTTATGCAGGGATGCTGCCTCCAGAACCGCTTGCTCTGCAGGGGTTGTTTCGTTAGCCCGGCCTATGTTTTTGGCCTCGCACCGGGTAATTTTCTTGGTCATCTTGCCGTTAACCCAGCCATAGGAGACTATGACCTGGTTGCCTTCAACACGGACGTCCCACTGGCGTACTTTGCCACTGCTTTTTCTTTTAAGTAACGTCTTCATTTTCTCTCCACTCCGCTAATCTAAGTTTAAATACTTTCTCTGCAGCCACTGCCTCAACAGGTGTTTGGCGGAAGAATTCATTGCGGGACAGATCGTTAAGCTCCCGCTCTACCTCCTCTTTTCTAATGCGCATCCTGTCCAACTCCTCGTTCAGCTGCTCCGCCTTGCACCTGATATCCCCTTCCGTGGCATGGTACACCTCGAAGGCTTCAATAATCTCAGCCTCCGTTACTGCCTGCTGGATAGCTTCCCTAGCTACGGTGTACGGGGGCACTACTTTTGTTTCGTTTGGCATTACATACTCTCCAGTGCTTTATCGATAGTTTCCTGAGATGGTTTGTTACCCACCTCAACTTGTTGCCCCCACGTAGGCCCAAAAGAACAATCAGGAACCATGGGGATTGTGCCCCCTGGTACGGTCAAAGACATCAGGTCACACATGCCATCCAAGAACTCTTTCAAATTCTTCTTAGGCACTTCACATAACATCTCGTCATAGATAGGCACGATCAGGAAGGAGTCCGTGGCGTCAAGCAACTTCGATCTGTGCAAGCCTGTCAGTACGACTTTCAAAATGTCAGCGGCTGTACCTTGGATCTTAAAGTTAATTACCTGACGTTCCCAGCGAGAACGCTCCCTGCCGTTCTTACTGTTAATACCCGGGCAGTGGCGCCTGCTACCGTAAGCAGTCTCAACGTAACCGTCGATCTTAGCTTGTGCGATAACCTTTTTCTTCCATTTAGCCAGCCCAGGGAACGTAGCATTGTAGGCATCTAGATAGTCCTGTGCTTCCTCTTCTGGAACCATCAAGTTTCTACTCAGCGTGCCTGCCTGTGCCCCAAACTGCGCACTAAAGTTAACTGTCTTACCGATAGCTCTGGCTTCAGCAACTTTCTCGTGAAGGGGGTGACCGGCGTCCTTATACAGCGTGGTAAAAAACTCGTACTGCATAGAGCCGTCATCGTTCATAGGGTACGATACAGTCATACCTGCTTTCTTAATAACAGTGCCAACAACACGAGAACCTGTCAGAGCATGTAAATCCTTAGGAACTTCGCCGGTATAGGCAGACATCCAAGTCTCATCCTGACACTCATCAGCATTAAGTCTCAGTTCCTGAGAACTAAAGTCAATGGAGCAGATAACGTGGTCGTCATCCTGGGCCTTAAACATATCCCGGGTCTCTCCTTTGGAAATCTGCAGGAGATTAGGATTACTTCCAGTAGGCCTGCGGGTTCCTGCGCCGCAACTGTTTATCCCGGGGTGGACTATGCCGCACTTACTGTCTTTCACGCCTGCAACTTTATTGCTCCCTGCAATCCACAAAGGATATACATTCCAGTAATTTTTGAAACGGGTAGCTGCGGTTTTATACTTCAGCAAATGCTCTAAAAACTCCTTCTTCCAGGGAGACTCGTCGCAGTCATTGGCCATCGCTGTCTCAATAGCGTCGCTGTCTGTTGAAGGAGAGCCTGGCAAGCTGTACTTGTCACGAAGGCTGTTAGTCGTTGGTCTAGTCCGCAACCTGATAGGCAGATCCAAAAGCAAGTACAGCAGGGCTTGGTTCTGGTTAGGGGAGTCTAAGTTAAGCTCAGTGCCCATGGTTTTTCTAGGGGACAGTTCTTCCAACGTGGCAGCGCAAAATTTCTGCAACTCTAGGTATGCCTCCGACTCACGTTTCACAAACGAAGAATGTGCAGGGGGTATAAGCTTAGCAAACTCACTTTTTCTTTGCTCGGGCGTTAGCTCATCCAGCCAGTCTTCTATGCCAGGTTTGGATACCTTCGCAAAATCAGGAAAACCTAACAGTTTAGTGACTTTGTTGAACCCTGCGACCGTGGGCAGCCAGGGTTTGAAGTCAGCGACTTCAATCAAGTCTTCATAGAAACAGGACATCTTCATCCGGGCTTTGCGCATTTTGGCTGACTCAGCAACGGACTCAGCAGTAGAGTTGTTTAATGCTTTGGCCTTCATTCTGTAGTAATCGGCCTGGTCATCAAATAAGATGTCAACTGCTTCAAAGTTAGGCTCTTTACAGCGTTTAGACAAAGTAGCTCTCATGGCTTCCATGGTGTCAGTCATAACTATTCTGTCTTGTGCGGACATTTTGTCTATAGCTTCGCCGTCGCAGGTAACACCATCTACATAGGCTCCGACCAAGGAAGGTACAGCGCCACACTCGTAGTCACGAATGAAATCAGTTGTGCCCTCTATGGAAGTGAGATGTAAGAAGTGTTGGTAAAGGTGGCCAGTAACAACTGCATCATCCGCACCATAACCCAGGACATCAGCACCAGATATTCCAGACATGTCAACAGCACCAGCTGCTGCCAAGGTCTCAGCATACGATGTTTGAGTGTAGTTAAGGTATCTTTTGGAAAGAGCCTTAAGGCCACATTGATTATTTTCATCAAGATGATGTGCATAAAGCTTAGTGTCCTGCCATGATTTAAGAACATGGTCTAGCTGTACATGGGTGATAGTACCCTCAAACATCACGTTCTGAGCAATCATGTGTTTACCCGTACTTTCTATGTACTGGATGACGTCCAGGATGTTTGATTTAGCTACGTTCACTGTGTCCTTGTGGTCCACAGAGAAATAGAAAACGTGGTTAACGTTGCGGCCAAAAGAGAAGCTACACCCCGCTATTAAAGAGTTCAGCACGTCAACGTACTGTCTACCTTTAACCGCGTCCTGGAATTCCTGAATTTTAAGTGGGTCATAGGTCTCATAATCCCAGGGCACGAAAGGTGTCTCAGCTGCCAACTCGCCAATGCGGGTCAGGCAGTAGTCCAGGTTTTCTTCAGTAACCAGGGTAGCTGTGTAGCAGTCACGCTCGTACTTCTCTGTCAGATCGTGACAGTTTGCTTCCTGCATTACCTTGTGGAGTCTGGCCAATTCAGGCACGCGCTTAGCCCACACAGGTTTAACTATACTGGGGTTTATGGACGCTATTTTGTACATCAAAAGCCAGTTGTCGAAGTCGTTGACAGCTTTGTGTATGGCTTTATTTCCTGTGACTTGCAGTAAACCGTTAAGCTGGGTTTTATCCTTAGCAGCTATCAGTAGGTCCAGCTCTTCCAGGCCATCTAAACCAAACTCTTCCACCAGCTTAACCCAGGCAGCAGGGCCAACTCCTTTAACGCCTCCGTACTCGTCAGAGCTATCGCCTATCAGAGATTTGTAAAGTATAACTAGGTTAGCAGGGACGAATAAAGACTCGCGTTGTCCTGCTAAGGTGACTCTGTCTTCCATCTCTGTGACATTTCTGCCACCAATGAACAGGTAGACGTCTTCTGTGATCAGCTGAACTAAATCCCGATCCACAGTATGGACTGTAATGGCCCCTCCCAGGTGTTTACACAGGTAACCGATAACATCGTCAGCCTCTTCCCCTTTCGAGCTGACTAAGGTAACTCCTTGGCTGAGAAGGAAGCTCTTGGCGTAGGCTAAAGCCAGATCTATCTGTTCTTTTTCAACAGAGTCCACCTCCCTTTCGCCTCGCTTCTGCTTGTACGTGGGGAACAATCTTTTTCTGTAATCGTTTCCCTGGTCAACAGCCGCAATCATATTCAAAGGACTGTCACACAGGCTGAGGATAACATCGTAGTACTTGGACAGGAATACAGAGAGGCCAAACCCGCCTGTATTCACTCTGTCTTTCAGGCCGCCACCTTCTATGGCGTCAGGGTCCACACCAGAATGGTAGGACTCCATAACTAAACCCTTCAGGTCTAGTATGCTTGTTGTTAAATTATTTTGGCTCATTTGAATCTCCGATTAACTAGGAAGCTGAGGTGTCATGGCTGGTTTTTCTGCAGCACCTTTTCTGCCTTCAGCCACGTAGCCCTTGCTATAATCAGGCAATTCTACTACAGGCTTGTCCCCCAACACCTCTAAGCGGGTAACGTCGAACCATACTTGGTCTCCTCTCTTACCAGCTTGGTCCACCTCTGGGGTGATGCACACTTGGATGCAACCGTACAGGTCATAACACACAGAAGAGGCAATCCCTCGGAATTTGGTTACTTTGTCCCGAACTGGTAGGCCCATAATCTGTAAGTGATTAGCTGGTCTGGGGTAAACCTTCTGCCTGCTTAATGTGTTGTTTTCGCCTGTAGAAACCCGCCCCACAAACAAGTGGTCCCATACTTTCTTAGCGCCACGTAACACTCTTATACCGTTTGTTATTTTTGACATTTAGTTTCTCCGTAGACAAAAACAGCGGCACTAGGCCGCTGTTTTCTATTACGTAAAAGTCGGATGACTTCTACTTATTTAGGTAATACCAGTTTAAAATCCCAAGGGTTGAAAGCCTTGATACCTGAACCGACTTCCTCACCAACCAATGCACGAGTGATCACTTCCATAGGTTTTTTCTGGGCAACCATACAGTTGACCAAGTGCCCATCGAAACGACCAATACTTGTTTTAGGGATTTGTAACTGAGCCATCTCACCGTCCATGTCCCCGCCAACCATGTGAACCATGACGATGAAATATTCCTTAGGAGTTGGTACTCCTGCAGCATTGGACTCGGGCTCGTACCCGTCTTTCTTCCACTGTTCGATGACGTCCACAACAGGCTCACCTGTCATGTTTACGTGAACTTTATCGTCAGAGTAAGCCAGTTTAGGGTCGTCATCACGGCCTTTCACGCCCCGGAACAGGTAGGTTTTGCGTTTGTCCATGATGATGAACTCGACAGACTCCCCGTCACCGACAGCGTCACCGCCTGAACGTTTGATTTTGCCTTTGTTAATGACCAGGGTTGGGAACGATGTGAAATCGATCTGCAAGTCAGCAAAGCCCATCTCGGCTAACTCTTTAAAGATGTCGGTGCTGTTAGCTTCGTTGGCATTTACAATAGCGGTACCGGCTGCGCTGATGGGCGCAACTTGTTTGTTTTCCGCCGCCGGAGCACCCTGTTTAGTTTCAGTGGCCTCTTCCGCTACGGCTTCCTGGGTCTTTCCGTTGGCATTTTCCAGGGCTACTTTACGAGCTTGTTCTGCTTCATCTTCTTTGACGTTATCGATTACGCTTTGATCTACTGGTGGTAATGGCATGGTGTTTCTCCTGTGTTTGTTTTTGTGTTTGTTTTTGGTCAGTTTAAAGTCTAAGTGAGACTGCTATACTTTTACCACGATACTTTTACTTACTTTACAGAAAGTAACAATCTTGGCAGGGATATCTATAACGGCACCTGTTTGGGGGTTTCTACCTTTTCTCGCAGCCCGGTCTCGTACCCCGAAGTTAGCAAAACTTTTTATCTCAACGCTGCCGCCTTTTTCTAGCTCGTGCGTAATAGCATTGACAACGCAGTCCAAGGCTTCAGCCATGTCTGCTTTACTTAAGTCACGCTCACACAACCCTACGGCTGCGTCAACTAGTTTTTTCTTGTTCATACTTTTCTTCTCCTGTTGCTTTATAAAAAATTGCGTCGAAGCCATTAGCTTCAACTCTTTTTAATTGTTCAACTATCATCAGCTGTAAAACATTTCCTAACGATCTGTTTTGCTTCTCTGCTAGCTCTACAATACTTTCGTGTGTTTCCGCTTGGGCTCTGAAGCCCATGGGTACAGTAGCCACTGGGTTCCTCCGGTAAATAACTCAACTGTTATGATGTATAGTACTACATAACCACGCAGGCAGTCAACCTTACAGTTTCAAGCAGGTAAACTGCTAGCCATTTATGTTACCCCATACCCTGTTCAGCACAGCCTGCTGCTTCGGTGTGGGCACCCAGCCGTCCTCCTTATGGGCTACACTTTGAATGAAGTCCCACTCCCAGTCGGACAACAGCTCCTCATTGTCCAATGCTTCTAAAACTATTTCATTGAACGTCATCCTCTGTACTCCCACAGAATTGTTCAATCCTGCTGTCAATTGAGTCCCGGTAATCGTAACCGTAGAAAGCATACTCCTTCTCACACAGGTCTTTAATCTCTATCCTGGTGTACCCTTTAATGCCTGCCCTGGCTAGTTCCTTCGCTACATAGTAAGTGCCGCTCTCTGTCAGAGAGCAGTACTTTTCAAAACGCGCACTATTGCAATCGTCGAACTGCTTGACGCGATTAGGGTCACACCCTATCAAAAATACCGCGAACATGATTGTCGCTAAGTTTCTAAATGTCATTTCGTTTACTCACTTTAACGTTACTGTAATAAGGTCTTACCTTGAAGTTATGCAAGTGCATCGTTATCAACAAACCAGGCAGCCTTCCTAGGGTTTTTATAACAACCTCCTCGCCGTTGTCTATCAGATATTGGTACGTCTTGGCCAGCTCCTTGGCCAAAATTATAGGCTCCACTCGGAACAGCTTATGGTTGCAGCTCCAGGAGAAATTATTCAGAAGTGACACCAGGTACTCTGGGACCCTTTGGTCTAAGCTACCGCAGGAGATAGACCTACTACCATACCCCTGATTGAGCATAGCCTTCAAACACTCAGGGCTTATTAACATAACTACCTCCCTAACATTAAGGCGTCCAGGATAGATTCCTTATCCTGCATCACCTCTTTAATTCCAACAGACCTTTCCAAGGCGCTGTCTATGAGCCGGACACTTATTGTTCCGGTGTATCTGAAGAGCCATACGTTAACCACTTCGGTTTGTCCTGATCGCTGGATTCTTCCCACAGCCTGTGTAAGTTCCGACGGGACTCCAGTGGGTTCGTAGAACACTTCATTATGACACCGTTCCTGTAGATTAAGCCCCGCCCCGCCAGACCTATAGTTCGCAATGCCGATTCCGCATGTTTCATCGTTGTTGAATTTATCTGCATTTTTTGGGACATTACCTCCTCCGTACATTAGTGCAGGGTTCAGGTCCTGGAACTCTTTGGCCAACTTTTCAACAGTTGCCCTGTAGTTACAAAAGACCACGAGTTTTTTATCCAGCCCGATAGATTCCCTAATAGCCTTCAGCATGTTCAGGGGCTCATCAACCACCTTGGTGTCAGTGTAGTCTTGTACATTAGTTACTAACTGCAGCGCCATTTGCCTTAACTTCTGCGGGTTCTCCCCAATCAATAGCTGATCCCCTAGCTCCAGTATTCTTTCCTTGAGAAGTTTCTTGTACAGTTTCATGTGAGGGCCGGACAGGTCAACTCTCTGCTCCACTACCATTGGCTCTTCCAGGTCAAGTACTTCCTTAGCTCTTCGCCTGACGGAGTGAAAGTTAATCCGCTGCCGAATCAAGTCCTCGTTCCTGTAACCTACAATCTTGGGAAAATCTCCCACATCTTTATAGATTGTGTGCTTAGTGTCGAAGGCCCTCAAAGAGGGGTACAGTGTGGGGTCCTTTATCTTAATGTGCGCATAAGAGTCCCTCAACTCCGCCGTAATAGGCGTGGCCGTCATTTCCAGAAAGGCTCCATCTACGAAAGCCAGGAACTTGTAGATGCTTGAGAAATTTTTAGTGGATATATTCTTTATAGCGTGGGCTTCATCACAAACCAGGACATCCATTTTCTGGTCTATGAAAAAGGTGTGTAGTTTGACAAACATTTGGTAGGACATGAAGGAGACGTCAGGAAGCCGACCCCTCTCCTTTATTTTGTCTAACAGCTCGTTACGCTTCTTGACAGGGAGGGTGAAGTTACACATCTCCAGCCCGTGGTCCGGGAATATCTCCTGGAATTGTGAGATGTACTGCGGTAGCAGAGGCGGGGGCATTATCACCACCACCCGCCCACCTCGTAATGCTTTGTACAAAATGTACAGGTAAGACTTCAAAGACTTTCCAGTACCCACTTCGCTGAAGTCTGCGGCCCTCTGCCACTCCAACAATTTTTTAAGATCAGTTAGCTGGTAACCCCGGGGTGTCTGCATACACACCCTGTCACCAGCACCCACAAACAG
>Ga0190283_1000195_pt1 | contig 33105 bp, 35 predicted proteins | sample 48691801_MG_FD_161669 | JGI IMG/M metagenome (GOLD analysis project Ga0190283, IMG submission 161669) | Hydrothermal vent microbial mat bacterial communities from Southern Trench, Guaymas Basin, Mexico - 4869-18-0-1_MG | ecosystem: Environmental > Aquatic > Marine > Hydrothermal vents >...
ACGAGGTCAGCTACAACAATAGCTTCCCCCCCCCTAAAAAATCCATTGAGCTGTAAAACAGGACGCATGACTGGCGGATGCCGGTTCACGGACTGTTTAGCCAGCGAAAATAATGGCGCCAATGTACCGGCGTTATTAGTGCCCAATGGGGAAGCAGGCCGAGACGTCCTGCTTTACTACCTTTTCGAGCAACCCCAAATCAGGCAAATCAAAAAAGCTCATCAGGCTTGTTAAGCAAATTTGTCGCGTTTAAATGTTCATAAGCTTTCTGGTTCGCTATTCTTCCAGTCGAAGTTCTTTTTACAAATCCCTGTTGGATGAGGTAAGGTTCATAAACTTCTTCAAGAGTGTCGGCTTCTTCGCCAATAGCGACGGCGAGAGTTTTAATACCTACAGGGCCACCGCCGAATTTATGAAGCAAAGCGTCAAGATATGCGCGGTCCATTTCGTCAAGCCCGACTTCATCTATTTCCAGCATTTTTAGAGCTTTGTCAGCGACTTCTCTTGTTATGACACCGTCAGCTCTAACTTGCGCATAGTCACGAACTCTTCTAATCAAAAAGTTGGCTATCCTGGGCGTGCCACGCGACCTCATTGCAATTTCAACAGCGCCTTCATCGTCAAGTTCTATATTAAGAATCCTGGCTGAACGGTGGACAATAAAAGTCATATCCTCAACCCCGTAAAAGTTTAGACGGCATGACAGCCCAAACCTTTCGCGCAAAGGGGCTGTCAGCAGTCCGGTTCTTGTAGTTGCGCCCACAAGAGTGAACTTTTTCAAGTCGAGCCTGACGGAGCGTGCCTGGGGCCCCTGGTCTATCATTATGTCTATGGTGTAATCTTCAAGCGCGGGATAAAGATATTCTTCTATCACATTGTTTAACCTGTGAATTTCATCGATAAAAAGAACGTCGCCGGTTTCAAGGCTTGTAAGAAGTCCCGCTAAGTCGCCCGGCTTTTCGATTACAGGTCCCGAAGTTGTTTTTATGCCGGTTCCAAGCTCATTTGAAATTATGTGAGCGAGAGTAGTTTTACCCAAGCCCGGAGGGCCTGAAAGCATCACGTGGTCAAGAACATCTTTCCGCTGTTTCGCCGCTTCAATAGCTATGCTCAGCTTTTCTTTTATTGGGAGTTGTCCGACAAAATCTTTAAGATATTGCGGGCGCAATGTTAAGTCGAGAACTTCCTCTGTTTTGGGTATGTGGCGTATTAATGAGTCAGACATATTTAAAATTTAATTCATGATTTAACAAATTCCTTTAATGCGGTATATTGCGAGTCAGACAGAAAATCTTTCGCTCTTATTAAAATAATCTCATCAAAATCCTCTTCAGGAATATTATAGTCGGTTCCATAAGTTTGCTTAATCTCTTCTGTTTCTTCAAAAGCAGCAATAGTTAATTGTACTTTTTGCTGAACAGAGAGCTGTGTAACCGCGGTGTCGGAAATTGCCCTAACGCAATACGACAATCTTATTTCTTCCGGCGAACCAATAAAACTTTTTTGGTATCTTAAATAATCGTCCGGGCTTAAAAAATAAAGGATTTTTTCTTCGAACTTCTTTGCTGAAAGATCAGAAGGACTTGCATCAAAATCGGCACTCTCACCTTCGGAATCGAAAAGGTCTGAAAAGAAAGATTCGGATTCTTGTATTTTTTCAATATAATATTTCTCTTTTTTAACTTCTTCATCGGAATAATCGTTTGATTCGCCCGCGGGGGTCTTTAAATAAGCTTGCTCCATCTCATTTAGCCGCATATTATGCTCGGCCAATATTAAAGTCTTATCTTTAATAGAGAGGTTTAAATTGCTGATAGAAGCCTGAATAGACCTTATTTCATCAAGTATATTCTTTTGAGCGCGGTAATAATTATCCAGCCTTTTCTTCAGTTGATCGGTGTTGTTTTTAAAAGAAGTAATTGTTTCTTTTTGCATATAAAACAACGCCAAAATGGATGCCGAAATTATTAGCGCAATTATATTCGTAAAATTTCTGTTATTTTTCATGTTCTGTTTGTTTTATTGCTTCAAGAATTTTATCATGCAAAATACCGTTTGAAGCAACGATTCCTTTATTTTTTATAAGTTCTCTTCCGATAGAAAAATCCAGAGGGTTACCGGTTATGTCAGTAACTTTTCCGCCTGCTTCTTCAACAATAATCGAACCAGCCGCGTGATCCCAGATTTTTTCCTGATACCCTTTTTTTACAGGAAGCCGAAGATAAATCGAAGCATCGCCCCGGGCGACCGCGCCGTATTTGCACTGGCTGTCTATTCTGTAAGGCTCTGCCGTAACTCCGAGAATTTTTGCGATTTCAGCGCTGCGGCCGTGAGCTGTGTGAGCAGATTCGACAGACTCGCAAAAAACTGTGTTTTCAGCTTCGCTAATTGTATCAACCCTAACCGGACTTGCTTCAAAACCACCCAATGGAAAAACATAAGCGCCTTCGCCTCTGACCGCAGTAAAAATGCATCCCGTATTTAAATCCCCCTTTTCAAAAGGGGGTAAGGGGGATTTGAGATTCGGACACCCGAGAACTCCGAGAACAACTTCTCCATTGACAACAAGAGCTAAAGCTATCGCGTATTGGTCGCCACGCAAAAATCCTTTTGTACCGTCAATCGGATCAAGTGTCCAGTATCTTCCAGAGAAATCACATTCAACATTTCCGAGGTCAATAGAATTTAAAATTTCTTCGTCAGTAAGGTCACCAAGAGTAATTTTTACTTTCTCACAGACTTTTGATTTCAAAAGTGAATTTTCTGAATCACGAAGATAGGCAGAATCTTCTTCGCCTACAAAAATATCTTCTTTAAAACTCTTGTTCAAAATATAGTTTACAACAGCTTGTGAACCAAAATCTGCTATGGTTACAGGCGACTTGTCCGACTTGTCAATAGAGTCATCTTTTGCAAGCGATTTCTGAACCGAAATACAAAGTTGTGAAGCTTTTGATACTGCTTCTATAGCTATTTTTTTTTCTAATTCGTAATTCATAATTTGACAAGTTTCAAGTTTCAAGTTTCAAATTTATCTCCCGCAATACCGGAATAGTTTTTTGTTCTAATTCTTTAACTTCCATTAAACATTTCGCCTGTTTTCTTCTTTCAAAATTTGTCCAGGGCCTTCCCTCATTAATATTTTTGGCCTGCCTGACAATTTTTCTGTCAAGAAGGGGTTTTAATTTCAAAACCATTTCGTTATACAATGAAGATAACAAATTAAGGCTTTCTGAAAATTCGGGAAAATCTTCTGCCGCCGTTTCGCAAAATTTTGCGGCGGCTTTTCTTGCGTCCAAAAGATTTATGTATATCCAATAGTTCCCGTTGTTTTTTTCAAATGCCTGCCAACTGTTATCATATGGGTCGTAATGCGTCGGATTAGTTAAAATACTATACCAGTAATCGTAAGCATCAAGCCCGATATGAAACGACTTAAACCTTCTGATTTCAGCAAGTTTTAACGCTTGTTTCATTGCCAGCTTAAATTGTTCATAAGCGTCAGGCATACTATTGATCTTCGAAACAAGATGGTAGCACCAAACAAGGCTTTCAGCTACCGCGTGAGGAATTCCCGGAATAGAACAATCAAAAGCCAGGAGCTTCTCGTTCGGTGTGCTGCCGACAATCAACCCGTGATAGTTGTTGCCGTCCATACCAAGGCCGATAACCGGTTTTCCCAGTTTAAGGTTGTTTCTGATATCGGAATTAGCTTTTTTTACTTTATCTTTTATGCCGCAGGTCCAAACCTGCTCTAAGCTTATTCCAAAAGCCTTGCCGAAATTTTCTGTAAGCTCATAACCTGAAATAGGGTCAGCGGAAACCATCCTCCAGCTGTTGTAATGGATTTGAAGCCTGAAAGCAGCTCCGCTCACACCCATTATGTACCAATACGGAATATCACGCCCAAGACATTTCAACATTCTTTGAAAAGAAGCCGCAAAAGTATTGACTTCATTTTCGCCGAATTTTAGCGGCTCGACATTCTTGAAAAAAATGTTTGATCCTGTTTCAACTGTAAAATTGTCAATGTCAAACAAAATTATTGGTACTTTGTACTTTGAGTTTTGTTTTAATCATCCAATCATTAAATCACTAAATCATTAAATAATATAGTACCACATTTCATTTTTTTTGTAAAGGTAAAAAAAAAATATTTTTGCCGGTAAAACAGGACGTCCCGGACTGTTTTTCGGACGTCAAACATATTCGCCGACATCAGGCTTATCGGGTCACGCAAGATTAGCAGTCCTGGAAGTCTTGCTTTCCTTCAGCTATACGTTTTGAGTTCGTGTTAAAATCCATGGGCAATTGTTCCGATTTAATAAAAAAGCCCATTTTTCATTCGACATTTTTTGTTGTTTGAAATCGACATTTTTTGTTGAATGAAAAATGGGCTTATAATTCTCGAACACTCTTTTTTTTAGGAAATTAATTTCTTTTCATAAAATAAATCAAAAATCCAAAATTAAAAATCAAAATTATAATTTCCAAAAGCCGCATCTATGAATTCTGGACTGTTTGTTATTATTCCGTTGGCAAGACTTGTCCAGTCTTCTATACAATTATAAAAATTTGTGCTGCTGCTGCCGCTTGAACTAAAGTTCCCGTTAGTATTATTCCATAAAATAGAATTCAGAACTGTTCCATTATAACCGCGCACACCACCGTTGGCAGTAGCCGAATTCCCAATAATAGTGCAGTTAAAAATCATGCCTTCATTGCAATAGGCGCCGCCATTATTATCAGCCGCCGAATTACCGTTTATAAGACAGCTCTGAACCGTGCCGCCCCGACAAAACACGCCTCCGCCTTCGTAACTATATCCGTTTGTAATAGTAAATCCATCATTTGTCGGTTTGGCATCATAATTATTCAAAATAAAACATCCGTTAGTTCGTTTTGGAAAACCGGCATCGACAATCGTGTTTTCCGCGCCATTGTTGCTTTTGATGGTAATATTGCTTTTGACAGTAATAGTATCGATGGGATAATATGTTCCGTCATTAACGAGAACCATATCATCATCAGAAGCCACATCAACCGCCGTCTGAATATTAGTCGCCGCGTCTGCCCAGGAGGTAAAAGGCGAAACATGTCCGCCGGAAAGTGAAACATAATTTGTTATGGCAAATATTTTTGAAGAAGTAAAAAATATTAGAAACAGAATTAATTCCCATTGCGCCTTTTGCACCTAAAGTGTTGAATTTGAATTTCTACAGTATTTAATGTATAATGATTAATTCAAAATGGATTAATGGATTGTTGTTATTCAAATATTAATTTAAAACTTGTGAAATTCGTTTCTAAACCGGAAATTATGTCGCCCGCAGGCGATCAAGTCTCTTTGCAAACCGCTATAAACGCGGGGTGCGATGCTGTTTACTTTGGCGTGGAAGGCTTGAACATGAGAGCCGCTGCGAAAAATTTTACTGTAAATGACCTGCCGGAAATTTCCGCGCTTTGCCATAAAAATAATGTTAAAGCTTATTTGACTTTAAATGTAATAGTTTACGAATCCGAATTGGAAACCGCGAACAAGATTCTAAACGCGGCAAAATCAGCAGGGATTGACGCAGTAATTTGCTGGGATTTTTCTGTTATTCAAATGGCTGAAAAAATCGGGCTGCCGATCTTTCTTTCCACGCAAATGTCGGTTTCTAATTCCGAAAGTTTGGTTTTTTTCTATAAAAAGCTCGGAATAAAAAGATTCGTTCTTGCCCGTGAATGTTCTTTGGATGATATCATTAAAATTCAAGAAAAGATGCGGGAGATCCTTGGAAAAGAATCCGAAAAAATTGAAATTGAAGTTTTTGTTCACGGAGCCATGTGCGTATCTGTAAGCGGCCGATGTTTTTTGTCTCAAAACCAGTTTGGAAAATCTGGCAACAGGGGAGAATGTGTTCAGCCATGCCGCCGCGAATATCTTATAACCGACAAAGAAGAAGAATTCAGTTTTCGCCTCGGAAATAATTATATTTTAAGCCCTAAAGATTTATGCACTTTGCCTTTTATAGAAAAACTTATTGAAGCGGGGATTTCAAGTTTTAAAATCGAAGGCCGAAACAGAAATCCGGAGTATGTAAGTACTGTAACGGCTGCTTATCGAAAAGCGGTAGATTTTTATTTTGCGAACAAAACAAACAAAAATTTTGTTGAAGAATTCGAGTTTTTTAAGAAAGAGCTGGTTACGGAATTAGAAAAAGTTTACAACCGGGGATTTTCAACAGGCTTTTTCCTCGGAAAACCTGTTGATGAATGGACTAAAAAATACGGCAGCAGTTCTACAACATTTAAATTATATTCCGGAACCGTAAAAAAATATTTCAGAAAAGCCGGAGTTGCTGAAATCAAAATTGAAAATGAAGAATTTATTAAAGGAGATGAAATAATTTTTCAGGGAGCAACGACAGGCTCCCATTCGCAAATTGCCGGGTCCATAGAAATAGAACATCAGCAAATTCAAACTGCGGGCAGGGGGCAGCTTGTCGCGGTAAAAACTTCATTAAGGGTTAGACCAAACGACAGAGTTTTTGTAGTACGGAAAAGAAAATAATTCTCACGGAGTTAATTAGGATTAAAACTTTGTGAGCTTTGTGCTTTGTGTGAAAAAATCCAGAAATGATTCACAAAAACTCACAAGTTATTCACATTTTAATTCAATGCTGTAAAGTGTTGAACACAGGAAATTTATGAAACATTTTCAACTTATTTTCAGAATTCATTCAGAAGTTATTCACAATTTTTGCTTTTTTCGACTTCAATTGATATAATTTTCTGATTTGTCTTAAACCAACAATATTTTACAGCTAATTATTTAATTTTATGAGCATATTCAAAGAAGAAACTAACCAAGATACTGAATTGTTTATTTTTTCGGCAGAAACTGTTCCCGCTTTAATCGAGCAAATCCGGGAAGCCTGGAAGTCCGTTTTAAATTCCGATGCCGAAATTTTTGTTGCGCTTTCCGCAAAACTCGCAGAAGAAATTAATGATGTTCATAAAGTCAGAGCTGCTGTTATTGCGGGGTCTGTTGAAGACCTGGTTAACCAACTGGAAGAAGCCGCAGCCAAGCTTGAAGAAAAATTAGATTCCGGCGATTTGATCGAAGAACATCGCGCAGGACTTTTTGCGGGTAATTCCGTAAACAAATCGCGCGTTGGTTTTCTTTTTCCCGGACAGGGCTCCCAACAGCTTAACATGACAAGAACTTTGGTTGAACGTCATGACTGGGCTCGCGAAATTGTGGAAAAATCCGCTGGATGGCTGGAAGATGCCGGCATCTTCGACTTGCCGGGAAAAGTTTACAGAAATTCCAATGCGGCTGCCGACAATGATGAAATAAAAAAATGGCAGGCGGAATTGACAAAAACAGAAAATGCCCAGCCTGCAATTTGCCTTTCAGCGATGCTCTGGCTAAATTATTTAGAACGCCTGGGCATTAATTCTGAAGTTGTTGGCGGGCATAGTCTCGGGGAACTTTCCGCTTTCTTTGCCGGAGGAGCTTTTGACGCCGAAACGCTGATGCGTTTAGTTGCGGCACGCGCTAAAGCAATGGCTAATGTAAAAAAAGAAGGAGCTATGTGCGCTTTAATGTGTGACGAAAAACGCGCGAATGAACTCATTGAAAGTATCGACGGATATGTTGTTGTGGCAAATATAAACAGCCCGCGCCAAACTATTATTTCCGGGGATATTTCTGCAATAGATGAAGCGGTTAAACTTGCCGCCGAAGAGAAAGTCAGGGGCAAAAAACTTCCTGTAAGCAACGCATTTCATTCTGAATTTGTAAAAGAAGCTGCGGACAAACTGCTTGAAATTGATATTTTTGAAAATTGTGTGCCTAAAAATACCGGAAGCAGGCTGCCAAAAATCATTTCATCCGTAAACGGAAAAGAAGTCCCGCATGACCTTGATTTACGCTTGCATTTCAGCACCCAAGTCATATCTCGAGTTGATTTTATTTCAATGTTGAAAACTATTTCTGACAACTGTGATTTTATGATTGAGGTAGGGCCCGGACGTGTCTTGACAGGCCTCGTAGGTAACATTTCGAAGTCTGTTGTTTGTCTTCCAATAGAATCAAGTCCATCTATTGCGCGCGACCTGAATACGGTGCTCGCAAGCTATTTTGTAAGAGGTGGGAAAGTCAATTGGTCGGAGTTATTTAGTAACCGTCTTTCCGGTTAAACGTTCTGGTTGCTCATCTTTGATATTCCCGTCTTTTTTCGTTAATTTCAAGATTGGAAATAAGCAACAAAAATTCACAGGTTGTGGAAAAACCTGAGCGCTTTTATAAATAATTGAATATCAAATGCTTATGAAATTATTTTTCTTGATATTCAGATTTTTTTCAATGGTTATACACAATTTTTGCAATTTTAGGGATCAATTGATATAATAAATCTCCGGTTTGTGATTAACTATCAATAATAAATTATGATTTATTCAATGACAGGTTATGGGGCTGGTTTTTCAGTTTCAAAAATTGGAACTGTAAATTTAGAATTCCAAACAGTTAACGGTCGGTATTGTGATATTCAAACAAATATTCCCAGAGAATATTTGGTTTGGGAAAATGAAGCTGTTAAACTGATTAAATCGAAAATTTCCAGGGGTAAAGTCAGGCTAAATGTTTCTATTACTTCTGACGAAGAAAAAAAGAGTAAGAAAGTCTTTTCAGAAAATCTGAAAAATCTTATTTGTGAATTGAAAGAAATTGCCGTGAAGACCGGAATCGAGCCAGCCGGGACACTGGATACGATTATTAACGCTCATTACTTGGCTGCAAAGGCAAGGGAAATTCCCGGAGCAAGTGTATATAAACCGGCATTTACAAAAGCATTAAAACAGGCTTTAGACGCCTTAATTAAATCGAGGGCAAAAGAAGGAAAAGTTCTTTATTCCGATATTTGCAGGAGAATCAAAAAAATTGATTCTATTAGGAAGAAGATTATCAAGTTGTCCCCGGATGTCGTTAAAGAGTTCAAGGCAAGGATTAATAAAAGGCTTGAAAGTTTAAATGTTAATTCTGATATTGAATTCGATCCTGTTCGAATTCTTACTGAAGTTGGGCTTTTTTCTGAACGTGTAGATGTTACGGAAGAGCTGGTAAGATTGGAAAGCCATTTGCAGCTTTTCAATTCGACTTTGAAAAGCGGGGGAGTTGTAGGGAAAAAACTTGAGTTTATCCTCCAGGAACTTTTTCGTGAAACAAATACTATTGGAAGCAAATCAGGTAATTCTAAAATTTCCGCCCTTGTTGTTTCCATTAAAGAAGAACTTGAAAAAATCAGGGAACAAGTTCAGAACATTGAATAATTGGGAGTTTGCGGTTGGGGATCGCAAATTATTGATAAGATTGAAAAGATTTAAATCATTTCAATCATTAAATAATTAAATCACTAAATTTTAAAAGCTGTATGAAAAAAGTTATTATTATTTGTATTTTTTCTGTTTGCACAATTTGTTTTGCTACATCCACAAAAGAAATTAAACTGAATTTTGACACTTCAAAATTCGCGTTGGAAAACATTGGAGAATCAACGCTTTTTAATTATAAAGATTCGAGAAGCAGGCTTGTTCAGTATGGAATTGGCTCTCCGGTTATTCCGTGTGTAAATATTGATGTCCTCATGCCAAGCGGCGCTGTATATAAAAACTGCCGAAGCAAGGCGAAAGCGTTAGCGTTGAATGGCGAATACAAAATTTACACGAAGAAGACTGGTGTAATGCGAAGGAATAAGTTTTCTCAGTATCCGCCTAAGCTGGTTGAATTTGTCAGGGAGAAAACAATTAATGGATGCAAGGTTTTTTCTTTCCGGGCTTATCCGATAACTTGCATTCCCGGAAAAGGAAAAGTAAATAAAGTTATTCAAACTTCTTTTGTTATTGAATATGACATACCTTCCGGTGACGGTTTATATTCTATTGATTCAGCCAATAGTTTGCTTAACCTTAAAAATATTATTGTGAATCCTGATGACATAAGAAATATGATTTGCAATAAATCTTATGGAGCAAGACTGAAATCAAGGAGTACAGACCCGCTTTCAAAATTGCGCAATTCCATGATCCGGGATGTTTGCAATGAAGAAGGGCAGGATATTCTTTCGCTGTTAAAATCTAAATCGGAAACTCCGCGGGTAAAAAAAGAAAAATCTTTCGAAGATTTGATTGAAGAGAACGTCTATATTAATGATAACAATGATATAGTTTTTGCGCCTATAACTTTTTAATATTTTGGAGTAATGGTAATAATCAACATTCCACTACTCCAGCGCTCCATTTTTTTTATGAAAGCAAAAGTTTATGTAACATTGAAGAAAAGTGTTTTAGATCCTCAGGGAACAACTGTTCAGAGGTCTCTTAAACAATTAGGATATGAAAATATTACCTCAGTGAGAATCGGGAAGTTTATCGAGTTGGAAGTTAACTCTGAAGATAAAAAAACAGCTATTAAACAGATAGATGAAGTTTGCAGCAAACTTTTGTATAATCCTAATATCGAAGAATACAGATTTGAAATAGATGAATAAAACAGGCGTAGTAGTTTTTCCAGGTTCGAATTGTGATTATGATTGTTACAAGGCTGTAAAAGCAATCGGAAATTGTGAAGTCACATATATTTGGCATAAAGATTCCAACCCCGGAAAATTTGATTCAATAATTCTGCCCGGGGGTTTTTCTTACGGTGATTATTTGCGGTGCGGGTCTATTGCCAGATTCTCGCCGGTTCTCAATAGTGTAAAAGAACATGTCGCGGATGGAAGGTCAGTGATTGGAATCTGCAATGGGTTTCAGGTGTTGTGCGAATCCGGCCTGCTTCCCGGCGCGCTTTACATGAACAAATCTCTCCATTTCATTTGTGAACATGTTAATATTCGAACCGAAAGAAACGATACTATTTTCTCATCTAATTGTTCCGAAAACCAGGTCTTAAACGTCCCTATCGCTCATGGTGAAGGCCAATATTACGCCGACGAAGAAACATTGAAATCACTGGAAGACAATAGACAAATCGCCTTCAGGTACTGTGATGAGAAAGGAAAGATTACTGAAGAATACAATCCAAACGGCTCAAGACTAAATATTGCAGGGATTTATAACAAAGAACTGACAGTATTAGGAATGATGCCTCATCCGGAACGCGCTATCCATTCCAAACTCGGTTCCACCGACGGCCGTTTTATTTTGGAATCGTTATTGTCTTTTTAATTAGAAACAACTTAAAAGGACTCAAAGGACTTTAATGACATTAAGTACCAATCACGAACATTGACACCCTGAAACCTGACACTCGACACCTGAAACCAATGAAGAACAGCGCTGTTTCAATAATAAAAGTCGAAGATTACGATTTCAAAAAAGTAAAGCAGGGAATTATAGATTCTCTCGAGCCATTTGGCGGCATATCTTCTTTTGTAAGCCCGGGTCAAAAAGTCTTATTAAAACCAAACCTGCTTTCATCTGTAACACCAGAAAAAGCTGTTACAACAAACCCAGTAATAATCTCCGCGGTTGTTTTCATTGTCGCCGAAGCAGGAGGTAAAGTTATGATAGGGGACAGCCCCGGCGTTGGGGGCTTTAACTCTGTTGTAAAGGCAACCGGCATTAAAAAAATCGTTGAGGAATCTGAAGCTGTTTTCGCCGATTTTTCAAACGAATGTGTTTTTGAATGTGAAGAAAATTTTGTCGGCAAAAAGTTGTCGCTTGCTAAAGCTGTTGCAGATGCAGATGTTATAATTTCTCTCCCGAAACTGAAAACTCATGTCCAAATGACCATGACTTGCGCCGTGAAAAATCAGTTCGGGCTTGTCCTCGGAATGGAAAAAGGCCAATATCATTTTCGGTTAAAAAACCGCGAAGCACTTGCTGACATTATGGTTGACATCAATCGAATCGCCAAACCGGCGCTTGCTGTCTGCGACGCCATTGACGCGATGGAAGGTGAAGGCCCTGGCGGCGGAGAACCCAGACGCCTCGGTTTAATTCTTTCCAGCCCTGATTTAATGGCGCTTGACGTGGTGGCATGTAAAATCATAGGACTGAATCCTGATTCCGTGCCAATAATTCAAGCGGGGAAAAAGCAAAAGTTTGGCAAAACAAATTTAGACGAAATTGAAATCATCGGCGAAAACCTGAATGATGTTTCCGTTCAGGACTTCAAACAAATTTCCAATTTAAAGGGGATACTTCAGATTTTGCCTTTTCCTAATTTTATGCTTGGAATTTTCAGGAAAATCTGGGCAGCAAAACCTCGTATTATAGAAGACAAATGTATAAAATGTTATAAATGCAGAGATGGATGTCCTGTTGCTCCATCGGCAATTGACCCCGCCCTCCCCGCAAAAAATAAAATCAATGACAAAACATGTATTCGTTGTTATTGCTGCCACGAATTTTGCCCAGTCAAAGCGATAGCACTCAAGCAATCCTGGATAGACAGAACTATCAAGATCACAAAATCCATGAATTGGTTCAACAAAATTTTCGGAAGATTTGTCCCGCATATTTAGTTGGATGTTACTCGAAATGGGTATTAGATGCCAGAACCCAAATGTAGCCGCAGCTTGCCAGCTGCGCTGTTGAAGAACAACATATAATCCGCAACCTTTTTCGCACAAAATTTTGAGACGGAATAGGCGGGATGGTATGTCAGATTTTCCGAAAAACAACTTGGGTTTTTAAAAATTTGTCAAATTGACCTATTAACCGGGAACGAATTTCCCGTATTTGACGATATTTTCCTTGATTAATTAAATTGTTACAACTCGATTCAAAGATAACATACGTATAATAAATAACTTAGTGGTTTTGGCACACGAAATGCTATTGTTTAGATACAGTTAGTTAGTAACTGTTTTTTCATGGTTTCTCCTCCGAATATGGCCGGTCCTCCCCGGTCATATTCATTTTAAACACCGATTTACACAGTTATTAAAACACACGAATTTCACAAATTTTCACGAAATTGCTGGATAGAAGCAAAAAATTAATTATATATTTCAATCAGAAATTTGAGTACAAAAAAGCAAAAGATCCGTGATTTTTCTTGACATAATCAGGGTGTTTTACTACAATATCTAATCAATTAAATATTATGGAGATTAATATGACAGAAACGAAAATTCATGACCGGAAAGACCGAAGTGAGAATATTACTGGTGATGGGAATAAATCTTTATGGAAATGGTTTCATCCGGTAAACTGGATTGCTGGTATCATTGCCTTTTGGGTTTCTTTCGCGACTTATGTTTATACATTGCAGCCTACAGTCGGGCTTGAAGATTCCGGCGAACTGATTTGCGGAGCTTATAAACTTGGCGTTCCTCATCCTCCGGGATACCCGATGTGGTCCATTCTTTCAAAACTTTTCACATTCATACCGGTAGGCGACGTGGCTTATCGCGTAAATTTGCTTTCTGCTATGTGCAGCGCGCTTGCTGCGGGAATGATCGCTCTTGTCCTCGCAAAAACTGCTGACATTTTTTTCAGCAAGCTGGAAGAAGAACTTGAGACTCATCACTTGCATCCGGCTTTTGAAAAATTTGGCTTGACAACTCCTCGGCTTGTTAATTCTCTTTGCGCAATTGCCGCTGGTGTTTTATTTGCATATACTCCGGGAACCTGGTCGCAAGCCACAATCGCTGAAGTTTACGCTTTGAATTGTTTTTACATGGCGCTTCTGGTTACTTTATCGCTTGTCTTTATGTTCAATCCACATAAAAGATTTTTGTTTTGCATTATAGCTTTCTTTTTCGGCCAGGGTTTTACTAACCACCATACATTGATAGTTATGGTTCCAAGTCTCGTTTGGCTTGCCTGGGTTACAAAGAAAGACTTCGAACAGTTTATTATCCTTGCAATCAATGCAGTGGTCTGGTTTGTTTTCGCGAGAATTATTTTCGGTTCGCCGCTTAGAATGTATGAGTTTAACGGCGGCAAATTCTTTATTTGGTTTGTTGGTCTTTTTATTGCCTATCTCGTGATCTCACATTATGTTAATAAAATTTTCTTCAAATATGCTGAATGGGGGAAGCTTCTCGGCTCGCTTTATCTCGGCCTCGCAATCTATTTTTATCTCCCAATTGCTTCTTCTTCCAACCCTCAATTAAACTGGGGAAGAGCGAGAACTGTTGAAGGTTTCTGGCATTCGGTTCTCCGCGGCCAATACGAAAAGCCTAAATTTATCCGTGATTTTGGGTACTTTCTTGCTCAGGTAAAATTATATCTTTTAGACACATGGGACCAATATCCGCTTGTTCTTATATTTGCTTTTTTAAGCATCCTGGCTTTGATTGTTTTATGGAAAAAAGCAAAAATGAGAGACTGGCTGATTTATTCAATTATCACATTTGTTTTTGGCGGAATCGGCATGGTCTTTCTCATGAATCCAAAACTTGATATCACTTCACAATATATTAACCGTGTGTTTTTTATTATGGGTCACGCGGGACTCGGACTGCTCGTGGGCTATGGAATGATATCAGTAACCGCGCTTCTTCCATCGCTGGCAAGAAAAACAAACAGCCCGTGGAAAATTGTCGCGCTTATTATCAGCGGGCTTTTTGTGGTTTACGGTGTTGTTCTATTGTTCAATATGCATCTTTTTTATACCGGGGCAAAATATGCTGAACTTTCTGATTTTTATAATTATTTCGGTCTGATTTTTATCGTAATCGGCGGATTGTCCTTCTTAAGCATCCTTGTAAGCAGCTTCAGCCATCTTGCAAGCATAGGGATTGCGCTTTGCCTTCTTGTCACTCCGTTTATCCCCGCGACAAAAGAATGGGATGAAATGAATCTTCGCAAAAAATATTTCGGCTATATTTACGGCATCGAAATGCTGAAAGTTTGCGATCCGGGCTCGGTTTTTTATGGAGGAACCGACCCTGGGCGTTTCGTGCCCCTTTATATGATCAATTGTGACAAATTCCGTTCAGACGTATGGCTGATAACTCAAAACGGACTTGCGGACGCAACTTATATGAATGTTCTCCGCGACAGGTTCTGCAAGCCGCAGCATGTATGGGGCTGGGCACGGAAAGCTTTGAAGTTTCTCGACGCCGAACGCGAAGACCACAAAGGTGAAAATACTATTTACATACCTTCGCCAACCGATTTTGAAAGAGCTTTTAAAATTTATATTGATAGAGTTAAAGAAAGAAAAGCACGCGGTGAACCTATTGAAGAAGATGTTCAGATTGTTAACGGAAAAATAAGCGTTGGAGGAGTCGCCGGCGTCATGCGGCTAAACGGAATTTTAACTGAAATGATTTGGAAGGAAAACAAAGACAAACATAGTTTTTATGTTGAAGAAAGTTATGTTATTCCATGGATGTATCCTTATTTGGAACCTGCTGGCATGATTATGAAGTTATGCAGCGAAAAAACCCAGATCACTCCCGAAAAAGTTAAAAAAGATTTCGATTATTGGAATAACATAACCAATATGTTTGACAATGGGGGAGTGATTGAATTCGAAGACCTTTCGCCTGAAGTCCTTGAGAAAAATCCTGATTTGGCTAAACTGTTCTGCACAGTGAAGGCTGACGGCAGAAAAGGCAAAATCGTGATTAAACCCGGCGAGTTTGCTGATGACGTCACAGCTCAAAAATCTTTTTCAAAGTGCCGGTCGGCTATCGCGGGTGTTTATGAATACAGAAAAATGTGGAACGAAGCTGAAAACGCTTACAGGCAGGCTATTTGGCTCTATCCAAAATCCGCTGAAGCATACATGCGCCTCGCAAATATGTTTATGAAAATAGGAAAATTTGACGAAGCTTATGAACTTGCTGTTGAATATAAAGAAAAAGATCCTTTGAATTCACGTGTTGACGGAATGATTGATGCTATTGACAGCCAGAGAAAAGCTAACAAAAAGTTTATTGATCTTAGGAAAAAAGTCGGCGCCGGGACTAACGTTTCCTGGCAGGAATACCTGCAATACGCGCAATACAACGACCAGACAGGCAACAGAAAAGCTGCAGATAGAATTTATGATCTTTTTCTTTCTGACAATTCTCCCGTAACAAATGCTGAAGCTTATCAGGGACTCGCTGCTCTTTTTCAGTCCAGGCAAGATATTGGGAGGCTGACACGTTTGTTTGAAAAGATGGCTTCGGCCAATCCGAAAGATTGGAATGCCTGGCTTAACCTTTGCTTTATCAGGTTTGCACAAGGTGCAAATGACAAAGGTTTTGAATGTATTGAGAAGGCTATGGCAGTCGACAGGAATAAAACTGTTCAAAGGCTGTGGCAGGACCCGAGATTTAAAGCTTTGCGCGAACACCCCGACCCCAAAATTAAAAACAAGTTTATGAAGCTTGTTAAATAGTCGTCCCTTAAAAGCCGATTTTGGGTAGTGTCGTGTCAACAATAAAGTGTCGGCAAATAATTTTGATTTTCTTATGATTTGGACTAAAGATATTGAAGACTCCGCTTTGACTTTGGCAAAAATGTCCCTTGCCGAAGACCATGCCGATAAAGATATCACAAGTAGTGTCTCTTTAGCTGAATCCCAAATTTCAACTGTTAATGTTGTCACGCGCGATAACTGCGTTTTGTCAGGTCTGCAGGTTATAGCGTTGGTTTATTATTTGCTTGATAAGGATATTTCTGTAAAATGCTCTTTTTCTGATGGCGACTTTGTAAAGCCCAACAGTTTAATTGCTGAAGTCACCGGAAATACCCGTTCGATTCTTTCTGGCGAACGTACAGTCTTGAATTTCCTCCAGCGACTTTGCGGGATTGCGACTTTGACAAAAAAATACGCTGACGCCGTCAAAGGCACTTCAGCGAAAATCGTTGACACAAGGAAGACTACCCCGGGCTGGCGGTTGCTCGAAAAATATGCCGTAAAATGCGGCGGAGGGGTTAATCACCGCTTCAACCTTGAAGACATGGCTATGTTTAAGGATAATCATTTTGCTTTGAGTCCTTACCCTCCAGAAGAGTTGATTTCAAAAGTTAGAACAGAGTTTCCGGAATCCAAAATAGCTCTTGAAGCCGATACTTTCGAACAGGCGAAGAAATTCCTGAAACTTGATATTGATATTCTTATGCTTGACAATATGTCATTAGAACAGATGAAAAAAGTCGTCGACGCAAATGCCGGCAATGTTCTGCTTGAAGCTACAGGCGGCGTTAATCTTGAAACAGTCAAAGAAATAGCCGAGACAGGTGTTGACAGGATTTCTGTAGGCGCTTTAACGCATAGCGCTTCATCCGCGGATATCGGCATGGATGTAAAATAATTGAAATTATTAATTGAAAATTGAAAATTAAAAGTTGGAAAGTTTTTTGTTTTGATGAAGTAACTTCCACAAACGATGTAGCAAGAAAATTAGCGCGGGAGGCAGAATCCAATTTCATAGTTGTTGCTGACAGCCAAACAAAAGGTAAAGGCCAATACGGCAGGAAATGGGAGTCCCCGCCGGGGAAAAATCTGCTTTCCACTTATGCTGTAAAGTTTCCCGGGAACTTTCCTTTTGAATTAATTTCTTTTGTAGCCGGCAATTCAGTCGCGGAAATCTTGTCCGGCATTGGAATCCAGGTTAATTGTAAATGGCCTAACGATATCCTGGCAAACGGCTCGAAAATTGCCGGAATACTAATCGAAAAAGACGAAAAATGGTATTATATAGGCATAGGATTAAATATTCTTTGGCCGGAGTCAAAAACTAATTTCAATAATAAAGTTTCCTGGACTAGTATAATAGGGGAGGCAAATCTTACTTTAAGCCGCGAAACTTTTATTAATAAAATTGCAGGTTCGTTTGATTACTGGCGCTCTAAAAACCGTAAAGATATCCTTGATAAATACAACTCTTTTTGGAAAGATAAAAATAAGATGGTTAAAATTGATATCGACGGAAACTGGCTACCGGGTAAATTAATTTCAATATTGAATGACGGGGGAGTGGAAGCTGAGCTTAACTGCGGCGAGAAAGTTTATATATACAGCAGCGCAAAATTAAATTATGAGTATTAAATTAGAAAAAGCAAAACTTTCGCATGTGAAAGAAATTCAATCTTTAATTAAAGTTTCTGCTGCCGAAGATCAAATGCTTCCACGCGCTTTAAGCGAAATCTATGAGTTTATTAGAGATTTTGTTGTTGCCGTGGATAAAGATTCCAATAAAGTTATAGGTTGCTGCGCGCTTCATGTTCTTTGGGAAGACCTGGGCGAAGTGCGGTCACTTACTGTCTGCAATTCATCAAGAAATAATGATATAGGAAGTAAACTTGTTAGATTTTGTCTGGATGAAGCTCTTAATTTGGGAATCCCGCGCGTCTTCGCTCTTACTTATGTTAAAGATTTCTTCATTAAACTTGGTTTTAGCGAAATATCCAAGGACGAACTTCCCCATAAAGTCTGGAGCGATTGTGTAAAATGCCATAAATTTCCGGACTGTGATGAACTTGCAGTCGAAAAATATATTCGAATCTTTTAACTAAACACAGGAGAAAATTATGTTGGAAAGCACAACATCAAATCAAGAATCTAAAAGCGAACTTGTTGAACTTACCGGACTTTGGGAAAACACTACCAAAAATGGTGATAAATACTTGAGCGGAAGCATGGGACGAGCCCGCGTGCTTATATTTGCAAATAAATACAAAGATAACGAAAGAGCGCCGGATTACAGATTATACGTTGCGCGGAACAGGCCGCAGGAAGACAGAATGGATGACGCTTCAGCTGCTGTGGCACCAAGCGATTCAGGCGCTTCTTCAAATCCTAAACAGGAAGACGATATCCCTTTTTAATTTTTCCTTGTAACCGAAATCTATGATTTCAATTTGAAAAATTAAAATATATGAAAAAGAATACTCTTCTTTACAGAGTTCCATATGCCGACGTTGACCAAATGGGTTTTGTTTATTATGCCAACTACCTGGTTTATTTTGAACGCGCAAGAAATGAACTTCTTCGTGAATGCGGAACTCCTTACCTCGAGCTTGAAGAACAGGGAATTATGCTCCCCGTAATTGAAGCTCATTGCGAATACAAAAAACCCGCGTATTATGACGACAAAATCGCTATTGTTGCGTGTGCCGAAGAAATCAAAGGTATTCGCGCTAAGCTTTCGTGCGAAATTTTCCGTGACAACGAACTTCTTGTTAAAGGTTATACATGGCACGTTTCTACAACACCTCAAGGCAAGCCCTGTAAGATGCCAAAAGTTTTGATTGAGCTGTTTGAATAATTAGTCGCCCATTAAAAACTGCTTTTTTGTAGTATTCATGGGACATTGGCTTATGAAAAGTGTGAAAAATATTGCAAGGTTTTAGGAGTTCTTCGCGAAAATATATAATTATATGAATTGGGAAGTAAGAAATATGCGTTCAGAAGATCTGCCGTCAATCCTTCAAATTGAGCAATCGGCTTTTAACGCCAAACATTCCCGTGAACCTCTTTATCTGAAAAAATACCTGGAGTTTTCTCCACAAGCCTGTTTTGTAGCAACCCATAATAATAAAGTCATCGGTTTTGTATTTTCGATAATTAACGGGCCTGTTGGATGGATCGCTTTGCTTGCGGTCCATCCACAATTCCAAAGACAAACAATCGGAAAAACTCTTTTCCTTGAAACTTTAAACTATCTGCGTTCTAAAACTGAAACTGTTGGCCTGCAGCTTCCTTATAAACCTGAAGTTCTTTCACCTTTTTTAATTAATTCAGGATTTCAGTTTGTAGAACCTCAAATAATTTTTTCCGCTAAAACGACTGTTTTAAAATCCTTTAATCAAGACTTGCCGGAGTTTCCACTCAACTGGGATGATATTTATAATGTAAATATATTTGCAGGGGATTCTAATAAATCTAACTTAACGACTGCTGTTAATATTAAAAATGATAACTTTCATTATGGCACTTTCGTCCTTGAAACTAAACATAGACGTCAATCCGAAAATCTTTCAATTGGAATTATAAGTTCAGGCGGTTGTATTAGAAATTTAAGCTGCAGCTTTTTAACTTACGGGCTAAATTCAATAGCCGTATGTTCTGAAAAATTTGATTTTGATGAAATATATTTTGCCATTAACAGTTTTTACAATCGAGAAATTGAATGGTTGTGCCGGAACGGCTGTATTATAAAAAAAATTGTACAGAGAATGGTGATGACTAAATCAGTTTCGAGCTATAAACAGCTTCTTTCACGTCCTCAAATAGACCTAACCAACTGGTCAGTATAGCGCTTAAACTTACACAACTAACTGAACAACAACAACTTACAAATATTTAAGTACGCATAATATATCTTATGTTAACTCACGCGCGGGAACGTTTATTGGGTCGTCAGTTCGTAAATCGCGACTCTTGCCTTCTAACTCAGATAAAATATCACCGGCTAAATAACATGAACCGCATATTATAAATTGCTCTTGCTGACGCTTCTTAATAGAATCCAAAACTTGTTTCAATTCAGAGAAAGTTTCAACTGGAATTTCTTTATTAAACGTTCTCACATAATCTAAAAAAGATTCAGAAGAAAGACCGCGTTTTGCAGTTGGCTTTATATACCATATTTCATTTGCTATGTTTAATACTTGTTTAAGAATTTCGCCGATATTTTTATCTTCGACAATTCCAAAAACAAAGTTCCATTTATTTGGGCTGATTTTGCGAAGAGTTTGTAATAAGTTTTTGAATCCTTCAAGATTGTGCGCGCAATCAAGATAAGTCATGGGCTTGTTAGACAACATTTGTAATCTCGCGGGCCAACTTACTGATTCAAGCCCGGAAGATAAAACTTTTGGAATGTTTTCCGTAAATCCAGAAAGATTTGATAAATACCAATTGGCAACTACAACAGCAAGCGAAGCATTTCTAACCTGGAATTTTCCTAAAAGGCCTAATTTAACGTTAAATAAGCCAAGTTTATTGCAAGTTAAGGAAAAACGTCCTGATTCGCCTTCGGAAGTTTCAAATCCTAAATTGGAAATTTCGGTTAAATCTGTTTTGTTTTTTCTTGCAACATCATTAAAAAGCTTTAAAACTTCCGGGTTGGATTCGGAAGTAAAAACAGGAACCTTACATTTAATAATCCCGGCTTTTTCAGCTGCAATTTGAAGAATTTCATCGCCAAGCCATTGAGTGTGGTCGAATGAGATATTAGTGATAATGCTCGCAACAGGTGTTACAGCGTTTGTAGCGTCGAGCCTTCCTCCCATGCCTGTTTCCCATACAACAACATCGCATTTCCTGTCCGCAAAATATTTTGCGGCAATAGCCGTAACGATCTCAAAAAAAGTAGGATGTCTGTGTAGCCCGTCACCTTCCATTTTTTTGGAAATTTCAAGCGCCAGGTTCAATAACTTTATTACTTCTTTTTCGGGGATTTCGCTTCCGTTAATTTGGATTCTTTCGGTGAATCTGACGAGATGCGGCGAAGAAAACATGCCAACTTCAAGCCCGGCCTTCTGAAGAATAGAAGACAAAAAAGCTGCTGTGCTCCCCTTCCCGTTTGACCCGGCTATGTGGAGGAAATTACAGGACTCATCGGGCTTTCCAAGCTCATCAAGAAGAAACCTTATGTTATCAAGTCCGAGCTTTGTGCCGAAAGTTCTCAGGGTGTAAAGATAATCTAAAACTTCGTTGTAAGTTTTGAAATTCATAATATTTTAAATTAATTTATAACGCAAAAACGCAAGGGCGCAAATGGTTTCAATAAAAAAGTGAGCAACTAAAAATGCGCCGGCTTATTAGTGTCCAAAGGGGAAGCAGGCCGGGACGGCCTGCTTTCTACCTTTTCGAGCAACCTCTAAGTAGCCGCAGCTTGCCAGCTGCGCCACTTGCGAAAACCATATAATTCGCAATCTTTTTGAAAATTCAAGGCCTTCACGAAAAGTCCGGAATTTGTGGCCGCAAAGGGATTCATAAAGTGAAGTGTTCAACCGGCTGTTTGCCGGCCTTTTTGCTTCTTTAGTTTCCGGCATTTTTTTTCTAAGAACCAAGGAATCAGGATAGTTAAACACTTCGGCAATTGACTTCCACATTGAGTAACGGGTTAATTCAGTTGGGCCGCTCAAATGAATTATTCCTGAATAATCAATTTGAAGAAGGTTTTTTATTGCAAGGGCTACATCATCGCTTAAAGTAGGAAAACGGACCTGGAAATCATCAACTTCGGATGGCTGGCCGGTTTCGAACTGTTTCAACACTTTTAATAAAAAGGAATCTTTTTCAGGCATTGAAAAACCGTACTGCAAAGGCATTCTAACAATAATACTGTTTTCACATTTTGCGGCAGCCGCCTCCCCCATCGCTTTGGATTTACCATACAGGCTTACAGGATTTGGCGGGTCTTTCTCAGAATAAGGTGGTGATGTCCCGTCAAATACGTAATCAGTTGAAATATAAACAAGTTTTGCGTTATTTATTGAGCACCATTCAGAAATTCTGGAAGTGGACTCTACATTCAGTTTAAATGCAAAACCAGGGTTAGTTTCACACTTGTCGGGATCGCGGCACGCCGCGCTATGAACAATAATTTTCGGACTTAATTTATCAAGGAAAGAATTAATCGAAGCTGTTTCAGTAAGGTCGAATTTAATAAATTCAGGATTAATATTGCTTGAAAAGGACAGCCCAATTGTTTTATAGCACTTAGAAAGAGTAAGATAGGCAATTTTTCCAAAAAAACCGCTGGCGCCTGTAAGAAGCAACATAAATGGAAATGGTTTGATGGAGTATTGTAGCATTGGATAGTTGGTTGTAGGAACAAAGAAATCCCGGCAATCCAACAATCCAATGCTACAAATGATTATTCAGTTTTGGATTCTGCTTCTTCCGAAGCATTTGTGTTTTTATTTTCAAGTTCTTCAAGAGAAGGAAGACGTTCAGCTCTGCGTGAAGAAGTAATACCCGACTTAGAGCCGGACATAATAGAGTCCTGCGCGTGTTTGCTTTGATAAGTAACAGCAATGCAAAGGATCATGAAAGCAATAGCAAAAATTTCTGTGGCTTTAGTCAGCACATCTCCTGCGCGGTTACCAAAGACAGCTTGTCCTTCGCCCATACCGAAGGCGCCGGAGAGTCCTGCTCCCCGTCCCGACTGTATAAGCACAACAAGAATAAGACAAAGGCTTGTCAAGACTAATAATAAAAGAAACAAGTAATATAACATAATAAAAATGGAGAAAAAAATTAATGAAGCAATAGAGTAATGGATTATTATATAATCCATGACACAAATACTTCAGCACAATCCCCTACCCCGCCTGGACTTGAACCAGGAATGTGGATACCAAAAACCCAAGTGTTACCAATTACACCACGGGGTAAAATAATTTGACTAACCCGATAATCTAATAAATTGTCAAATAATAAAAAGTTTAACAACAAATTATTAATTGAACTAGTCCCAATCCTGCCAGACGAAATAAGGAACACTGTATTGATCGTAGATGGTGTAAGTATCATCTACGGTACCAAAAGTAGCGATATCCATAACGCCACCGAGGGCACGGGTAACAGACAAACCAAGTCCTTTAAACATGCCTTTAAGCGGACCAATAATGGCATTCTGTTTAGTTTCAACATAAATATTCCTCGGGACTTCTACCCAGAAGGAAGCGGAGTTGATTAACCCGCGGCTCATTTTGAATGACCATTTCTCGAACCAAAGATCGGCCGTACGTGCCTGACGCATTACATTTGCTTCATCTTCAAGCGTGTCCGCCTCAATAGCGAAAGCCGAGAAAGATGAGACAAGAACAATACCAGCTACCAAACAGCACAATTTTTTCATACTATACTCCTTTTTGTTATTTACGGTTTAATTACTAAATACATTACTACATTAAGATTTATTTTTTACCGCGCTTGCGGCAAGTTTATTTCTATAGTGAATTCTTGTACCCCTTTTACGTTTTTCAGGTTTTCAACATTTCTTGCTTTCTTCGCGTCCGAAGCCCCGACGATTTTTATGGCAATCTGAATCCTTCGAGGCATAGCGTTTCTTTGGATAGATTCCCAGTTTCCAGCTATCCATCTGCTTCTTTTGGCGCTCCAATACTTAACTCTAAAACCAACCACTCCAAAAGCGAAAGGCTCTACATCAGGAGAATCGAAATTCAGGGCTGGCCAGCCCGGTTCGCTGTAATCCCACATCTTTTTATTTTTCTGGAGCCGCCACAGCTCATGCTTGTGCCATCCGCTTTCTCCCGGCTTTACTTGATATCCTACTTCCATAAGTCCGCGGGAAGTAGTGCAGCCGAACCTAAGGACGCTGTTGTCTCTTGAAAGCTGCTTGATTTCAAAATAAACCTGTTCTCCGTCAGGCCGGTTATTGTTAATAATTGCCTGGGCAAGTTCCCGCCTTAACTGTTCGGTTACAGCCCTGACGTTCTGCATAACTTCGGCTCCTTCGCGCGTTGTGTTAACAGTCATCTGGGTTTGACTGAAAGCAACCATAAGAGAAGCCATGATAATGCCGAGAACGGCAATTGCCACAAGAATTTCAATAAGAGTGAAGCCCCTGAAAAATTTTTGATTAATAATTTTCAATTTATAATTCTCAATTTTCAATTTTCAATTTTAATTCGTCTCTATTTCTTCTTTCCGTATTTTCTTGCCGGATACGGGTTATGCAACCGAAAAACCTGTCTTAAAAAAGGTGAATTCTTTTCAGATTCTTTTACAATAGAAAGATCTAACGGAGTTTTCTTTTCCGCAATCTGATCGCGGGTATAAACTTTAAACTCAACCTGAAAGAAAACGCCTTTGACTCCCTTCTTTCCGATTTTTGTGTCACCGCTCATGCCGATATCGGTAACGTCATATTGCCAGAAATATTTGTCAGTTTCTTCAAAAGGATAAACTTCCGATTCAATAACAGGCCCAGCCCATTTCTTTTCACTCATATACCTTGCAAAAGCCCTGTCGTGCTTCAAATATTTTTTAGAAATAATCTTGCTGGGATTTCCTTTACCGATCGGGTCTGTTAACTCGTACTGAAGCTGGCTGATCTTTGAACGCACCAAGTTTGCAAGGATAGTCTGGTCTCTTGCTTCGCGATAAGACTTCATGCCTACGGGAAAGATACTTAAGATTCCTATAAGCCCAATAGAAAGAATCATCATAGCGGCAAGAATTTCAATTAAACTAAACCCTTTTTTATAGTTTTTTCTTTTCATTTTATCGGTACAAAATCATGGATTTTGGTTACATTATTTATTCAACTAATCCTAACTGTTTTTCTAAATCTAATTCATCAGCGCCGCTTTTCGCGCCTGCTTTTTTCTTTTCTTTTTCCGGAAAGATTTTTTCAAGCTCCCCAATCTTGGCTGCGCCTGCTGCTTTGTATAGAGTAAGCGGCAGCTTCCAAATTTCTCTCTTGTCGCTTGCATCTGTAAGTACAATGGGGTTTGCCGTAGCATAAGAAATTCCGCCTACTCCCGGCATGAATTCTATCTCCATTTCTTCGTCAAGAGTTATTTGTTTGGGAAGAAGTAAAGGCTTTTCTACTATCCGGTCATCCTCGTTATCAAACTCGTTGTCTACGCTGTCCACAATAATAATTTTCCATTTCTTGTTTTTTGTCAGCACGGCGCGAACGGCAAATTTTCGCGCTTGCGTAATGGATTTGGTTCTCGCAAGAACAATCCTGTCTTTAATATTTCTTGCCGCGCCTTCAAACTTTGTCCTCCTGCCCACGACCACAAAAGAAGCAAAGGAAACCGCCATCATTATGCCGATTATCGTCATAACAACGAGCAATTCCAGCAACGTGAACCCTTTAAGAATTTTGGAATTATTAATTTGCATTTTACAATTAAAAATTTTAAACTTGCAATAAAACAGCACTTACACCTGATTCCGGGCTTTACCTCCAGTTCGTCACATCGTCCTTTTTGCCTTTGTCGTCTTCTCCATTAGGGCCGAAAGAATAAATATCACATGAAAAAGCGTTATATTTCGGATCGCTCAAATTAAATTGATATGGGCTTTTCCAGGGGTCAAGCAAGGCGCGGTTGCGCTGTCCGCGGTCAGCGTCTTTTATCTCAATTTTAAAATACGGTCCTTTCCAGTCGGGGTCATTTAAATAAATCTCGTCAGGTTTATCCGGGCTGTCTTTATAGCCTGTCAGGTCGTTCATGACTGTTACAGGCGATTCATCATTAGGATAAACTCCATAATCGTTTTTGTAACGCGCCAAAGCCATTTGCAGACCGTTAATAACGGATTTAGCTTTTGTCTTTTTAGCCCTATTCATAATCATAGGCGCCCCGGCAATCCCCATTCCCGCCAACACACCAATGATTGAAATAACTACAAGCAGTTCAATTAATGTAAATCCTTTTACGCTGAACTTGTTCATTTTATTCATCCTCCCAGTTTTTTATGTTATCCTTGTTATTAGGCAAAGTAAAATCTATAACTTCCTCGCGGGTAGCGTCTGTTGCTTTTCTGTCGGGACCGCAAGAATATAAGAGGTAACTATCAGGGTTCGGGTTTCCTGCCCTGATATTTTTATATTCATCAGGAGCTTCCCTGTTGTTTTCTATATATCTGTACGGAAGTCCCCAAAGGTCTAAAAGGTTGCCATTCCCGTCAGTGTATTTAGCGTCTACAGGAAGATAAGGTCCCCGCCATGTTCCGGATTTCTTTACGTCTTCGCTTTCAGGGCTCTTGTCGTAAAATTTATCGTGGTTCAGGTCGCCTGTAAGAGCCGAAATAACTTCAGCGTTTTCTTTCGGGTTTTCAGGCGTCGGAGGATATACCCCGTGGTGCTGATAATACCTGTCAAGTGCCAGCCCTAATTTGTCCAATGTTGCAGTTGCAGCAGTAACTTTATTTTGTTTAGTAACCATCGAAACAACACCGGCGCTCAAAGCCGCAAGAATACCGATAATACTTATCACAACCATCAACTCAATTAGCGTAAAACCTTTTTTATTATTTAGCATCATAATTGAATATTAAATTAAAGCTTAAGAAGATTCTTCGTTTGGGGGAGGCATTCTTTCATCGGTATTCATAACCGTGACTTTAGATATTTTGGTTTCAGAAGAAGGATTGTGTTCTTGAATAATTGTATCAATGATTTCCCCGAGAGCTCTGATAGCTTCTTCGGGGACAATAACCGTTTTACGAAATCTCCCGTCTTTTTCAGTTATTTTTAGAAATCTTCCCCGCCTGTTTTCTTTATAATCAAGGTAGAAGAGCTTATGATACGCAAGAATTTTTTTGGCTAGAAGAATAGTTTCATTCCTTTCCTTATTTTCATAGAAATCAGACATCTTTGCCTCCAAGCTATATATTACCGGCCAGCTTTCATTTTCATGATACGAGCCGCATTACGTCTTGCTGCTTTTTGTTTGCGCAGCCGTTTTTCACTCGGTTTTTCATAGTATGCGTTTTGACGCACTATTTTTAAAACACCTTCCCTGTCGACTTTTTTCTTTAAACGACGGATCGCTTTGTCAACACTTTCATTTTTTTTAAGTGATACTGTAAGCACAGATAAATTCCTCCAAAATTATTATTCTAATTTACTACATATGGTGATGATTTTAAAAGACTACACCATATAATTTATTTAACGCATAATTATATCGAATAATCTTTTTTAAGTCAACTGTTTGACAAAATAGATTTATTTATGTATCTTATATGAATATTGGAGCGTTGGATTAATGGAGTGTTGGATTTTCTTCCGTTTTTCCACTAATCCGCTAATTCATTTATCCTATTTGTTCAAGCTTATGGAAAAAACACCTGTTGTAACTGCTATTGTAACAACCCGCAACGAGGAAAATAATATCGTCGGATCACTTGAATCCGTCCATAATCAATCGGTTGGCAGAGAACTTATTGAAATTATCCTTATTGATAACAATTCTACTGACAAAACTGTAGAGCTTTCTAAACCATTGATTGATAGGTATTATAATATCGGCCCAGAGCGCTCCGCCCAGCGAAATTTCGGGTTCGAACATGCCAAGGCAAACTTCGTTATCTACCTTGATGCCGATATGCGGCTCTCCCCTACTGTTATTGAAGAATGCCTTAAATCTGTTGAAGACGACGAAAACATCGTAGGTATTTATATCCCGGAAAAAGTGGTGGGATCGGGTTTCTGGATTAATGTAAGGAATTTTGAGCGCTCTTTTTATAACGCTACTTATATTGATGCCGCGCGGTTTATCAAAAAAGACGTTTTCCTGGAACTCGGGGGCTTCGACCTTTCGCTTTGCGGGCCCGAAGACTGGGACCTTGACAGGCGCCTTATGGATAAAGGAAAGCTGCACCTTATTAATGCCCATATTGACCATGACGAAGGCGCGTTTTCTTTCTCAAAATATCTTGGGAAAAAAGATTATTACGCCAAATCTTTTGACGCTTATTCAAAAAAGTGGAATAATGATAAAATTGTTAAAATGCAGCTTGGAATTTATTACAGATTTCTTGGTGTTTTTATAGAAAACGGGAAATGGAAAAAACTGTTAAAACATCCGCTGCTTTCTGTCGGCATGTATTTTCTGAGATTATTAGTAGGCCTTGTGTATATTTTCAGAAGATAATTGTGTATTTTTTTTACAATTTGCTTTTAATATTTCCTTACACCTGACGCCAGACACCCGAACCCTTGAAATGGCATTATTTTTGCTGTTAACCACATATGGAGTATTATGCCTAATTATTATTATGAAAGCCTTGATAAGAGCGGGAACTCGTCTTCCGGTGAAATCGTTTGTAATAACGAAGACGAAGCGAAAAGCAAGCTTCAGCAGCAAGGTCTTTACATAACCAAACTTTCCCTTGCAGGCGAAGCTGTTTCGACAGACTCTAAAACAGGTTCTTTTTTAGATTTCAGTTTTTCAAGGAAGAAAGTCAAATATGACAAGATTGTAGATTTTCTGCGGCAGCTTGCCACTCTTGTCGAAGCCAAACTTCCTCTCGCAAGAGCTCTTACTGCTCTTATCGAACAGGAAGAAGATGAAGTCTTTAAACCTGTTCTCGAACAAATCCGAGAACGTGTCCAGGGTGGCTCTATGCTCGCGGACGCCATGTCGGAACATCCTGCCTGCTTTTCAAGGCTGGCGGCTAATATGGTGCGGGCGGGAGAAACCGGTGGTGTGCTTGAACAATCTTTAGAACGGCTGGCAGACTTTTCCGAAGACGAACAGGATATGCGTTCCACGATTAAATCTGCCATGATTTATCCTGTTGTTCTTAGTATTGTAATGGGGCTGGCTATTATATTACTTATGGCTTTTGCCGTTCCGAAATTTAAAAATATTTATGAAGGAACAGGCGCCGAACTTCCGGGAATCACACAAATACTTATAAATATCGCTGATTCTCTGCACTCTTACTGGTGGCTTTATATAATAATAATAGTTCTTGTAATTTCTGGGCTGAAGTTTTGGATGAAAAATCCAAAAACCACGATTTTTCTTGACAAGCTGAAATTCAAGCTGCCTATTCTTGGAAATCTTATAAAAAAAATATCCATTTCTAGGTTTTCAAGAACTTTCGGAACTCTTGTTGACGGCGGCATCCCTATTCTTCAGGCGATTAGCATTGCTAAAGACACTGCCGGAAACGTTGTTATCGAAGAAGCTTTGCAGAATGTTGCGGATAACGTCAAGGAAGGAGAAAGAATTGCAAAACCGCTCCGCGAATCCGGTGTTTTTCCCCCGGTTGTTATTCACATGATTTCAGTGGGTGAAGAATCCGGAAGGCTCGGGCCCATGCTTTACAGAATCTCTGAAAACTACGACAAACAGACTCGCGCGGCCATTAAAGCCGCCATGACTATTCTCGAACCTTTAATTATTGTCATGCTGGCCGTAATTGTTACCGGGATCATTCTCGCCATGCTTATGCCTATGCTTAACATTGATATGATGCTGAGATAATCCCCCTTTGTTGAAAACTCGCCGTGGCGAGAAGGGGGATTTAGGGGGATGTTGATATTCGAAACTTGAAATTTGAAAATCGAAATTTGCTAATTTCGCCCGCTGTGCATTTAAAATTGAGATGATGAAAATCAAAAATCAAAAATCAAAATTAAAAAATCAGAAAGGAATAGCCCTCATTATTTCTCTTCTTGTGATGTTTTTCCTGATGTCGGTTGCGCTCGCATACTCATTTTCCATAAAGCTGGAAACTAACTTAGTTAGAAATTATATGGATGATTTACAGGCGCAATACTGCGCGAAAGCCGGCATCTACCGGGCTCTGGGCGAAATTAAAAAAGGCAACAACCAATCTTCTTCAAAATTCGGGTACCCGAGAAGTGACTTCCCGGAAGACGCGGAAAGGCTCGAACGCTTCGATGAAATCTACAGAAATGTTTATGTCGGCGAAGGCTCTTATTCTGTAATGTTCAAAGACCGATTCGGACAGAAAGGACTCGGACCGATGGATGAATCAAGCCTTATTGACATTAATTTCCTTGCTAAATCTCAAAAACGCGATGAACTGAGAAGACTGTTTGAAACAGTAACCGATGATATGACCATACAGGATAAACTTATTGACTGCCTGATGGATTATGTTGACAAGGACGACAACGCCCGGCTTAACGGCGCCGAAAAGATAGATTACGAAGACCTGGAACCCCCTTCAATTATTGCTAACGGCGATATGAGAGATCCAAGCGAATTTCTCGTTGTCCTTGATATGATGATGAATAAGTATCCCGATGAGGTAGACGATACGATTTGGTTTGGCGAAGATTTAAATGAAAACGGCTATCTGGACGAAAACGAAAATGATGGAGATAAGACTCCGCCGTTTGACGATGCGGATGATGAACTTGACCGCGGTATAAAAGATTTTGTTACAGTCGATTCAGGCATCGCGACCGTTAACAAAAACACTGCTTCCCCGGAAGTCTTGGAAATTATGTTCCCGGATGACTACGAAGTTATTCTCGAAGACCGCCAGTATGGAAGGCTGCAGGGAGGAACCACCGTCTTCAGAATTCGGTCTTATGGAAGGGCGCACGGTTACACCCATGTGGTCGAATGGGTTGTTAAAGTTCAGTCCGGTAAATATCCTGAAGTTATAAAAATGCATAGTATTTAATTGCAAATCGTTTCCCCCTTAACAAAGGGGGGCAAGAGGTTGTAATTTATTGCAAACTGAAAATTCTAAATTGAAAAATGCAAATTATTAAATCGAAAATTCTTAAGGGATTTTCCCTTCTGGAACTGATTGTTGTTATAGCCATTGTTGGGATTATTGCAGGAGTTACAGCGCCGAAAATCATTAACACGCTGAATGTCGGTAAGCTTCGCGGTGAAGCAAATAAAATTCTCTCTACTTTAAGATATGCCCAGGGAATGGCTGCAATGCAGCGCGCTACTTATAAAATTAAATTCAATCTGGGAAACTTTGCTTTTGACGACGAAAAAGAGTTCTCACAACAGTCTTATCAGTTAATCAGGGACGAAAGCAGGAGCGACTATTTTGAGTTTACCGACGAAGACCTTATGTCTTCCGGAGAAAGCGGCTTATTCCCCGGTCAGCAAAAACGTTTTATGCCGTCGGCAGATGACTTTGACTATAAAGATGAAGAAGAACAGGAATTGTTTGAGGAAGATATTGCCGCTTCTAACCGCAACATCGCAGGAATTGTAGAAATTTTTGATGAAAAAGTTCATAAACTCCCCCCCGGTATAAAAATAGAAAAAATTATTGACGGGCGGGACGAATTTGACATCACTGACGGAGAATACACTATTCCTATCAATCCGAAAGGCAGGTCGCTTGATTCTTATATTTATATTTCAAGCAGCAGGAAAAATGCCCCGGTTTATATTATCCATATTGGAATGAACGGCCTTTCAGAAATGTATATTAATGAAGAAGAGTGATCTTGACGTTAGAAATTAGACGTTGGATGTTTGAAGTTTGAAATCGCAATATTAATTCCCCCTTAAAAAAAGTGTGCCGGGTGTGTTCTTAATTGCAAATTGTAAATTTTAAATGCAAATTGTTAAAATCAAAAATCAAAAATCAAAAATTCTCAGGGGTTTTACTCTTGTTGAAGTAATGGCCGCTGTTGTTATTCTCGGCATAGGTATTTCTTCAATCCTTGCTTTGATTGGACAGTCTACCCGCTCGGTAAGAGTTGCAAGAGGAATCACTGTTCAGACGGCTCTTGCCCGCCTTGCAATGGTGGAAATTGAAAACAAGTACTGGAACAAAAAAGCTGACGAAGTAGATGACAGCGGAGACTTTGGAGATGATTTTCCTGACTACAGGTATGAAGTGGAAATAATTGAGGACATAGACGAAGAAGTTCCCGCGCTTCACGAAGTAAAACTAACTGTTTACTGGGACAGAAAAACTTACGAGCGTGAGTACCACCTGACAACGTTTCTAATAGACTTTTCCAAATAGCCCTCCCCTATCGCGCGCAAAGCCGCAAAAATTTTAATAAAAAAACCGGCTGCAAAGTTACAACTGGTTAGCATTATGCAACATAATATTGTTCAACCTTTTTTGTAGCTGACCTCGCTGAGGTCGGCTGATTCATATACCGTCCTCACCGAGAACGGCTACAGAAGATACCAAGGAATAAATTTAGCGAACACGTTGTAGCTGACCTCGCTGAGGTCGGCAGATACATTTGGCAATGTTTTGACAACCAAAAATTATACAAAAGAGTTTCATTAATTTTTGCTTAAATCTTAATTAATAATTGGGGAAGAAAATAACTCCCCCCCAAAAAAGCCATTGAGCTGGTATTCGCGGCACGCACAGGCGGCAAATTTATCGCAACATTTTTCGCCGCCGCCTGCGGGAAAAGAGGGTTTCGTTAGACTTACGCAATTAATGTTTCTTAAAACATTTTTCGTTAGTTTTTACATCCAATTTTTTCGCAACAAACCCGCCAAAACAGCGAAATCCTAAAATATGAAAATTAGTTGCGGATTCAAAACACTTCTATTTTTAAAAATTTGCTTTTTTTTAATAATTCTACTTACTTTCATTTTCGTTTTCCTTTTTCCATTTTTTCTTTTTCTTATCATATACCTGGCATTTTGTCGTATGCCATTGGACAAAAGGAAGCAAATTTTTCGGATAATAATTTTTTCCTTTATACGAAACATAACGCAGGGCTTTACACA
>Ga0190283_1000198_pt1 | contig 32909 bp, 17 predicted proteins | sample 48691801_MG_FD_161669 | JGI IMG/M metagenome (GOLD analysis project Ga0190283, IMG submission 161669) | Hydrothermal vent microbial mat bacterial communities from Southern Trench, Guaymas Basin, Mexico - 4869-18-0-1_MG | ecosystem: Environmental > Aquatic > Marine > Hydrothermal vents >...
CCAGGATTGGGATGCCAAGGGGGGCGTTGCACTGCATGACGGCAACCTCGATGTTTGTGCTCCGCTGCTGTTGAAAGCGCTCTCCTTCAGCAAGAACCAGGATGCGCGCGTCGCAGAGGCACGCGAGACGCTTGAGCACATCACGCTGGCGCTCGATTCTCTGGAGACAACGGCCCAATCGCTCTCGCGGCAGGAAGGTGAGCCTGCCCTCGGCACATTGCTAGCCTGGGGCAAGATTGTCGATTGGAAAGCCGATTCAAAGACCATGCGATCGATCAGATCCACGCTGAAGAGCCCGCACTCCACGGAATGGTCCAAGATCGTGGCTGTGGTCAAGCGGCACGCTAAGTCGCTCAAACCGGGCCAGGAGATCGCTGTTTCGCGCAAGCTGCTCAAGAAGGTCGGCAATTGCAGAGGATGCTTCTCGCTGATGCTGAAGGCCGATCTTGTCGCCGCCGCCGACGCAGGCGATTCGGTGCGCATCAAGGCGATTTTCGACTCCGTCGAACTGATCCCAGGCCGCTGGCTGGCCAGGAAATACTTCAAATGGTAGTCGATTTCATGGCTGCATACCTCGAACATATCTGCGATAGTAGGCCCTCATGATCAAAGCTCTTTAACAGCGCGTTGAAAAAGCCAGTTCGGCTGCAACTGTGCTTTTTTCCCGATATCTGCGTTGCGAATTCCTCGATGTATCAATGGATTTGCCTGTGGATTCACGCGCTTTTTCGTCGGCGTTGACACGCGCCTTGATCTCGAAAAAAAATTATAGTTTCGCTTTCGAAGCATTTTTTCAACGGGCTGTTAAGAACGCAAATCGTACGAGGGAAGAGAGTTACACTTGCGGAGGAGAACTCATGGTCACTTCGGAAGCGCTCCTTGACTTTCATGAGCGTGCGCACAGCAACCTGAAAGCGCTGATCGACCACTGCCGACAGCTTACCCCCGAAGAGCTGGACCGCGAACTCCCAGGCTTCGGATACCCCTCGGTAAGGCTGCAACTGCACCACGAAATCGGCGCACAGCGGTACTGGATCGGGGTATTGCAGGGACGCATCGAGGCCGATGACAATGCACCGGATTTCCCCACCCTAAACTCGCTGGAAGCCTACCGCCAGGAGGTCTATTCGGCGACAGAGGAATATATTCGAACCGCCTCGAGAGAGGAACTGAACACGGCTCGCCGCATGATGACCTGGGGAAACAAGGAGCAGCTATTGACACCGGTACACGTTTTCATGCGCACACTCACGCATCTCTACCACCACCAAGGCCAAATGACGGCAATGTGCAGAATCATGGGTCACCCCGCCCATGGGTTGGACTATCCACACGGTTGAGCCTGCCTATTACCTGTCAGACGGGTGACCTGACGCATCCAGAGATACTTTAATCCATCCCCATATTTGTTCCCTGTTTTTTCCACCCGGGCAGAAGGGGCATCGTGTAGCTCTTAATCGTATCTCTTTCCTCCTTCAACAAGTCGACATTCCGTGAAATTTGACCGAGCGATTTTGCGAAAGTGTCCCGTGCGATACGTGATGATCTAAAATCCTGATTCTATCAACCTAGTGAAAAGATTCGGGCTCCAACCACTGCGGTCGAATGCTACGGTGATTGATTTCTCCAGTAAGGATAAACATACACACCACCGTCGTTCTCAAACCGTAGAACGCTGGCCCAATAGATCGACATCTTTTGATCAGATTCTATCAATGCTACATCGGAAGCCGCCGCTTGATCTTCTTCCTCATAACTTAAAAAGATTAAGGGTGGTGATGCCACAACGTCTGTTTTTCTCTGAACTCCCATACGCTTCATCGAACGACTGATCGTCGTATTGAGGATCGTACTGCTGGACCGTGTATTACCACTGCTCCCAAAACACCCGAAGAGCGGGCCTGCCATCGTCGGCTGGAATGATCATCGTTTCGAGCTCCCGCCTCTCGGGAAAACAGAAATTGAAACAATCAGTGCCATAAGCGAGTCCGACAACCGGCATGCCTTTACACTTCGAGGCTTCCACGTCGATGTGGCACATCTCATCAGCATACGGTAAGTCGACGGAGATCGGATGAGTTCCGTCACCCGCCTTATCCGAGTCTATCTTGGCCAAAATCTCGCCTGGAATCGTGCCGCTGCCAACCTCATATCTGAGAAGCGATCCGTCAAGATCGGAATACGAATACTCCAGCACAAGAAGACACTTGAGCATACTCCATGGCTATCGGTGCACTACGCAGCGCATCTCGTATTTCATCAGCAGCCCAGTAGTGTTCTTCCGGGTCCCAGAGGTCCGACAGACGAGATTGTGCTTCTCGACGCACGGTTCCTGTCCTGAACGCCACGTCTCCAACCACCATTCGTCCATGATCCACCAGATGATCCGTCACGAGCTATGGAGGCTCGAGGAGGTTACATACTGCATCTAGACGCCCTCTCTGCCAACATAGTGTGAGACACCAGGTGCGCCTTTAATTATTGTAGAGGGCGAGCGGGAGGCGAGAGCCCATGGCAAAGAATCAGGACATTGTGCAGGAGCAGCGGGAGGAGGATGTGACTGCGGAGCAGGGAGGAGCCGGAGAAGTTGGCACTAGTCGTCAGTCAGGGGATGGGCTTAGGAATGGGCACCCTCCCCAGGCGCTTGTGGACCGCCGAGAGGGGAGTGGAGGCGAGCGGAGCGAGCAGGAACTCCCCGGGAGGGGGTCCACAAGCGCGCGCGCCGACCGGTCGAAAATCGCCCGACCGGACCCGGAGTTAGTCCCCCAAGCGAAGCGGCGCAGGTTCTCGGCGAAGTACAAGCTGGACATTCTCAGGCAGTCTGACGCGTGCGAGGAGCCGGGCGAGCTGGGTGCCCTGCTCAGGCGGGAGGGGCTGTACTACTCACACCTGACCACCTGGCGGTGCCTCGTTCGACCTACTACCGGAGGTATCCGGCAGCAGTGCCCGACGGGGAACACAGGAGCCACGAGAACGCCGCGGACGAGGCTTTGCCTCCTACGCCTTCCGACGGGGAGAAAGCGGCGGCGAAGCGGCCGCACAGGGCCCTGACCGACGAACAGGAGCAGGCGGTGCTGGAGGTGCTTCACAGTGAGCGGTTCCAGGACCGCTCCCCCGGACAGGTGTACGCCACTCTGCTCGACGAGGAAATCTACCTGTGCTCGGAACGGACTATGTACCGCATCCTGGGCAAGCACGGCGAGGTCAAGGAGCGTCGCAACCAGTGCAAGCACCCCCCCTACAAGAAGCCGGAGTTGCTGGCCACCCGGCCCCAATCAAGTGTGGTCGTGGGACATCACAAAGCTCAAGGGTCCGGCCAAGTGGACCTACTTCTACTTGTATGTGATCCTGGACATATTCAGCCGCTACGCGGTGGGCTGGATGGTGGCAACGAAGGAGTCCGCAGCGCTGGCCCAGCAGCTCATCAAGGAGACCGTCTTGAAGCAAGGAGTCGCGCCCGGCGACCTGACCATTCACTCGGACCGGGGCTCGCCCATGAAGGCCAAGAGCACTGCGCTGTTGATGGCCGACCTGGGGATTACCAAGAGCCACAGCCGACCATATGTCTCAGACGACAACCCGTTCTCCGAAAGCCAGTTCAAGACGGTGAAGTACAACCCCGATTTCCCTGGCTGTTTCGGGTCGGTGATCGACGCCAGGGTCTTCTGCGGCCCGTTCTTCGACTGGTACAACACGGAGCACCGGCACAGCGGCATAGGCATGATGACGCCCGAGATGGTGCACTACGGCCTGGCCGAGCAGGTACGGGCTGAGCGGGAACGGGTACTTGACGCGGCCTATGCCGCGCACCCGGAGCGCTTCGTGCGCGGGCGACCAACGCCGCCCGTACTGCCTCAGGCAGTCTGGATCAACCCGCCACGCGCGACGGCCGACGACCGTGCCGCTGCGCGCGGTGAGCACAGCCAACCCGATCGACTTGATCGTGCTGGCGAGGAGGCTCTACATTAAATGCTGACGAAAAGTGTCTCAAACTTGTTGACAGGCTCCGCGGGCGTACGCCGAACTCCTTGCGAAAACCCTGGTAAAAATCCTCCAGCATGTCTTGGAAGACTTGTGCGATCTCCGGTGTGACATTGTACCGGAACATGAAATGCTTTGTTTCGTCCTCGTAGGCGTTGCGCCATTCGCTGTGGACACGCATCGCCTCGATCTCCTTCTCGATTTGCGCTTTCTCATTGACGATTTTGCGATCGTCTTTTTTCTCACCGGTTTTAAAAACCATCTTGACCTTGGCGAAGGGGATGATGATGCTGCCATGAGCGAGATGAAGCTCGCAAGCGCCATCAGTCTCCTCTACCCGTCCTTCGATGATGCGTCCATCTTTGAGCGCCACGATGTCAGCTCCGGCAGCCGGTAAGCCGATCAGGAGTAGAACTCCGCAACACAACAGCATCCTGCTCATATCTCTCCACATGTTTCCTCTCCTTCCAGGGCTTTCTGTTGCCGGCTTTGCTGGAAAGAAAACAGACGAGCGTTCCGACCTTGAAAAAATTTTCGTTCGACGCGATTCCCTTGCTGTTGTAGCTCAAGAGGTTCTTCAAGTTGCTGCAGGTACCCTTCTTCTGAGCTTCGCGGAGCCTACCGCAAGCGTAAGAATCGTTGACGAATTGGCACTTCGATCCTTTGAGCTTGCAACATCCGCAGTAAAAAGCCGTACCAAAGTAATACCAATCCGGTGGACGCATGAGCTCGAAGCGATTATTGATTTATCGTAAGAAAACGCCGAAGCCCAGCCTTGTCTTCGCTCACTCACCCTCGTATCGCAGCGTGCGGTTATTTGTCTTATCGGTCCACTTTGACCCAACTGAGACCACGCTCAACTCGACCACTCCTCCAACAACTCCGCGATATGCAACCGAACGAGATTCTGATACATTTGTGGTCGGTTGAAAATCCCTGATTATGGCGAGCGATCCTGCACCGAAATTTAGCGACGCTTAGAATATCTCTTCAAATGGAGGGAACCGATGTACTGGCAGCTCGAGATACATCATATTGACGTTGGCAGGGGCGACGCCACGCTCTTCGTAGTCAACGGTCGCCAGAACAGCACGGGCACGTGGACGAGAAAAAAGGCGGTGTTATTGGATTGCGGGTATGGATGGGCAACGCTGGGTTGTGTGATTCCGTATCTCAAGAAGCAAAATATCAAGGAACTTGACCTCCTCATCTTCTCCCACGCTCACGGCGATCATTGCGGCGGTTATGCCAAGCTCTCTGAATTCGTGACGTCCAGCACAGGGAAGCTGGGCAACGAATCGACCTGCAACAAGCTCGACGGGTTCAAGCTGCCTCAGGTAGACGAGGACATCCTCGGGTTCAACGAAAGCAGCGCACCCAAGATGTACTGTGTCTCCAACGAGCTTCCCGATATGTTGGATGAAGACGCCAAACTCAACAATGACCAGGAAAATCGCAGCAGCCTCGCCTTCGTCATCTTGTTCGCCGGGTACAGGTACTACACCGCTGGCGATCTGGACGGAGACACCGAGGTGAAGCTCAGCGACCACATAGAGAAGGACCATGGTGAAGTTCACTTCTACAAGGTCGCTCACCACGGCAGTAAGAATTCGTCATCGGACAAATTTCTAGAGACCATGAAACCTCGCTACGCGTTCATCTCCTGCGGTGACGACGGCACAACAAAGCAGCATGACCACCCGACGCAGTCATGCCTGGATCGGCTGTGGGCCCCAAAAAACCATGTCCAGCAGACCTTCATGACGTCCTGCTCACTGCTCAGCGACCATGTGCAAAGTAACCCCGAGAAGTACCAGAAAGGCAAGATGATCATATCCGGCGGTCTAGGGACTACAAAGAACGCAATGGTGAAGGGCCATATCGCGCTCTGCATCGACTCGACCTGGGGCAACAACCAGACAGTCATCGTCGGTTACTATGACAACGCCCGGAAGAAAAACGTCTACCTCAAGAGGTGGTTTAAATAGTAAGGAATTTAAGCTCCGACCAGCCCTGTCGAATCGAGCCCACGTCGAGTCCTGACCGGGCAGCGATCAAAGTACCCGCTCTCGGAAATACACCAGAACATGGAGGACCGGAGATGACACTGGCAGAGATCCAGTCAAGTCTGCCCGTAACGGAAGGCAAGCTCATCCTGCGCGAGGATGATCTTGACGTTCCAGAGCTCAACGCGTTGCTGGTCAACTTGCCAGGCGGTGTTTTGGAGGTCAGCGGGCCCGAGATAGTGCAAATCGGGCGAAAGTTGACGATATCGGGGCAGCTCGACTGTGAATGGAAGCTCGTAGGAATCGCCCCATCGGCTTATGGCTTCTCGAACATCGTGTTGACCCTTTCTGAAGGGGATGAACAGGGCTTAGGAGCGGAGCTCGTCGCTAACGGTCATGTGCGGATTGACGAATGGACAGTTCCGACGGTGGCCAGATGTGCTAGCAAGGAGCCGCTCGAGGTGTCTGTCGCGTGGGCAGAGCCGTCACCGGTGAGGTTTTCCGATGTCATCTCTTTTGGTGCGGCAGATGAGACGTTCAGAAGCCTCATCCCAAAGGGCGTTAATGGGCTGGAGATGTTCGAGCTCGCAGACCTCCGTTTGACAGTGGGATCGGGAGAACCGAAACAAACGAAGTTCTCATCAGAGCTCAAGGGCCAGGCTGATTGGGTTCTGATTACGGAACCGATTGAGCTCACGATTCAGAGCACCCTCGCCGAGATCGAAGTCACCCACCGCGCCTATGACGACGATGAGATCGCTACATCCTTCTCCGCCTCCTTCGGGGGGACGATGAGGCTTGACGTCAACGACTTCTGCCAAGAAATCAAGGTCCTGCTGCACTTTAATCCGCTCGGGGCCTGGACACTCGAGGTTGACAGCGAAAATGAGGGAGGATTCCCCCCCATCGAGGCATTAACGCAGATCGCCGGCGGTCAGTCGCTGACGGACGCTGTCTCGAGTACCCTGCAAGAGCTGAACCTGAATGAGCTTGCCGTAACCCACGTGGAAGTCGGGCTGGATGTGATGTCCCCGAAGCTTACCTATGTCGCCGTCGAGAGCAAAATCGGCATAGGAGGAGTTGAGATCGAGAGTACGATGGTCCTACCGGACTTCTCTCTCACGGGAAGCCTGGCCGCGCTCGCCGGCGACTCGGAGCCGGTCGCAGCGGTAAGCGCTGCGGCGTTCCTTCAGAACATGGGCCTCCCTCCGCATGACCTCCCAGAGCTTGCCATCGACAGCGTCATGTTCGCGCTGGCGCCGAAGGAAAGCAGCTACTCGATCGAAATCGATATGTCTGGCAGTTGGGAGTACGATGAGATCTTGCGGCTCGAGGACCTGTCGCTGGCGCTGGGCTGTCACAAGGGCGACCTCTCGTGCGAGGTGACGGGGCGGATCAAGCTGCTTGACGAGCTGGATCTGTCCCTTTCGGCAAAGCACCCGGGCAAGGATGAGGGGTGGCAGTTTGAAGGAAAGACAAACAACGAGTTCTCCCTCTCTGAGCTGACCAGGAAGTTCGCAGGGGTCGATTTACCCGAAGGACTTCCCGACGTGATCGTCGACGACCTCGAGGTCTCGATCAACACCAAAAAACAGTACAAGCTCAAAGGGAAAGTAGGCCTGAGAAGCGAGGAAGAGTCTACCCTCGAAGAAAACCAAGATACGAAGCTGAAAATCGGGGATACAGAGGTGAGCCTCGCCTCCCTGGAGTTCAGCTTTGCCAACACCGAGTGCTCCATCAAGATCTGTGGTGACAATATCGGCGCCATTGCCGGGCTCGACATCGAGCTCGAGAAGTTCGAGCTGGCCTTCCGCTACAGCAACAGGAGCGACAAGAAGGACTGGAGCCTCGGAGGGAAAATCAACGGGCGGATTTTCAACCATGACGATCTTCAACTCTCGGCTTCTTACAAGACGGTCAAAGACGACAAGAAAAATGTCAATTGCATTGCACTCACCTACGAGGACAAGTCAAAGCAGCCCGCCATCGAGATTCCTGATCTGTTCTCCCTCGAGGTATCCAAGATCGATATCGGTATCGACAGGGTACGTTCGAAAGGAAAGGGGACTACGGGGTGGCACGTCCAGGCCGATGGCGCGCTCGAGATCAACAATATATTCGACGATGGGAACAACCTGCTCGCCATCACTGGTGAGCTGTCACTTCAGCACGACAAGGAGGGCAGCAAGCTGAAGTTCGCCCCCGGCTCGAGCGCCTCGGACGGAGAGGCTGCAAAGCTTTGTATGCCACTTCCGATATATCCGGACGATGCGAGCAAGAATCCCTCCATTCAACTTGCCCTCGATCAGCTCGTGATCTCGAGCTCCAAATCCGCAAAAGAGGGAGGGAATTGGAAGGCCAGTTGCTCGAGCTCGGTCAAGATGGACAATCTCCCCGAAGCTTTGAGCAAGATCATCAATCAAGACGCGATCAAGATCACGTCCGAGCTGAAGCTCGGCAGCAGTGGGATCGAGCTTAAAGTCAAAGATTCCGTCGCGTTGGTGCAGTTCGACTATCCCGTCATCGAGGCCATCCCCGAGGTAGGGCTCGGCACAGGAGCCTTCGGACTCGACGAGCTGTCCTTCAAGGTCACCAAGGACGACATCGCGGCGTCGGGCAAGATCAAGGTAGGCCTGCCGTCGGAGCTGAACCGACTGCTGGGTAAGACACTTTGTGCGGGAGAAGATTTCGAGCTGTTCACCGTTTTCGTGCCGGACCAGCCCGACTCATCCACGATCGACCTGGATGTGGGCTTCGGCGTCAAGGACGGCCTTACCCTGGTGCCCTCCTCGTCGCCGTTCAAGTTCATCTCCATTGAAGAAAAGAGGAGCTCTAAAGAGGATGACGACGGCGAAAAAGACACGAGTTCTCAGAAAAAGGCCAAGAGTCAAAACAAGTACATCTACGTCGAGCTTGAAAAGGTAGGTGCTATCGGAGAGATCGAGCTGGAGGTGCCCAAGTTTTCCCTCGACACGTCCAAGGGCGCGCTCACCGCAAAGGGCGGTTTCGAGATTGTCAGAGATATCGAGATACCCCTGACGCTGATCAACAAACTTCTAGAGCGAAACCACATCTCCGTTTCTCTTCCCGAGACCATCCCGCTTCGGGGGTTAGAGTTTTTCGACAGTGAAGGGGAGTTCCAGCTCCAGAGTGTCATCTCCGAGTTTAAAAAGTTTACAGGGCTCGAGCTATCCGACGAGATCAAGACTCTCCTGCAATACGTCGTGGAGTCGGTTTTTGACAGACTGCCAGCCCGGTTGAAGCCGTACCTGAACCTGACCTACCCCAAGGGTTTTCATTTCGATGTTGCCGTTACCCCCGATGGAGGATGCAAGGTCAACCTGAGCGGACACGGAGGACGGAGCGGCGACGGCGAGGACGACGTGGTACCCATCCGTGTTCTCATCCCCTCCGTCTCGGGCATTCTTCCCGTGCTCGTCGGCATCGAGCTCAAGAGCTTCTCCTTTGGAGAGCTCTTGTCCGGCCTCTTTTTATACGTCGAAGCGGACATGAATCTCGACCAGTTCGACCTGCTTAGCATCATCATCGCAACGATCGTGTCCGACCTCGCCGAGATGGACGAGAAATGCTTGGAGGATTTGACCGGCGGTATTAACGATGAGATGCGCGGCAAGCTGAGCCCGCAACAATTGGCCACCGTTGAGACCCTACAGACCGTCTCGGCTGACGCCCTCGAGGCCGTCACGTCCGTGGCCAAGACCGCCCAATACTTTGTGGCCGCCCCGGAGAGATTGCAGACGACCTTGATGGTTCAGAAGCTGTCGATGCTCATCATCTATGAGACAGCCATCCCCATCCCGATTCCGCTGTTTTACGACATGCTTGGATTGGAGATCACCGACATCCTGGGCTTCACGGTTCAGTCGCACGTCAGCTTCCCTGCGCCGTCTTTCAGTCTCGTGGAGCTGGCCAAGACTGTGTTGAGCTTCGGCAAGTTCGTCACGAGCTATGACTACGAGCTGCCCCTCGAGGGTGATGACGTCCCCGAGGATATGAACCTGGTGCTTTCTGCGGACAACAACTACCTGGAGCTGCCGAAATTTCTGGGCGGAGAGGTCTTGCTGGGGGCAAAGGGAAAAAATCTCGAGATCGACGCGTACAAGACCGTGGCCAACCTTCTCAATGCCATCAAGAAGGTCAGTCTCGACAAGATCATCCGTGCGATCCCGTATGAGAACAGAGTCGGCGTCCAGGACTTTTCCTTCGGCCCCCTGGATATGAACGCCAAGTACTTCCTGACCACTTCTGATGAGGTCGAGCAGGGAACGTACAAGCTGGACGGCGACTACCAGAGGTCAGCTCAGAGATTCGAGATCGACGAAACCTTCAAGGATATGGCTTCGAAGGCGATTCAAAGCTTCGAGTCCCTGTCCGGAGCGCAGCTCGACAATAACTACTCCATTGTCTTTCTTTCCGGAGGCTTCGGCTCCGGTCACGTCTTGGATATCAACGCTGATTTTGGGCTCATCGCGACCTCGTCAAACGACTTTTTGACGGGATTTCATTTCTCGGGGAAGTTCTCCGACTTCGTGGCCCTGCAAATGAGCGGTTCGGCCTTTCTGGTCAAGGCCTCCGAAACAATGGAGCTCGCGTTCACCAGATTCCGGATGGCTGGTGACACATCGCTGACCGTGGCGACCTATGAGATCTTCAGTGCCCAGGGTGAGATCAATGTCGAAGGCGACTCCTTTCGAGCCTACGGGCAGATCCAGGGATTTCCCCCATCCTTCCCCCTGCACGCTGAGTGCAAAGGGCTCATCCAGGTCAACAAGGATGGAACGTTCAAGCTCACCTTCGATTCCGAGGCGAAAATCCAGCTTTGCGGCTTGAACGTCGTCAAGGGGCAGCAGAGCTTCTTCCTCGAGCTGACAGATGAGTCCTTGCACTTCGATGCCCAGCTCCGAGAGACACTCAGCCTGGTCGGTGCCGAGTTGGACTGCAACTTCGCCGTTGACAAGGTCGATGTTGACCAGGTCGCAATGAGTGGCAGCGCAGCCACCAAGGTAACTCTGGGGAAAGTGACCGTGGTCGACGCGAACCTGGGAATCGACGCAGATGCTTCAAAGCTCCAGGTGAGCGGGCAGGTCAACATGTTTCCCACGCTCGAGCTCATCGGCCTCGACGGCAAAATCGACATGCTCGTCACCCAAGACGGCTCCTTCGGCATTCAGGGCGACATGCAGGCGAGCGTTGCGGGGCTGCCCCTCAGCGGTGGCGATCTGATCATTTCAAAGGAACGATTCTATCTGAGCACCAAGCTGCTGGGCGCCGATACTGAGCTCGACTTCAGCCACAGCAACCAGGCGCTTGCTCTTCAGGGGCACGTGGACCTGGGAGTCTTCAAGCTGACTGCGAGCACCGACGTGAGTCGAGACCGAGTCAAAACAGAGCTCAAGAGCCAGATAGCCGGCGCGCTCGACCTGTCCTGTCTGTTCGAAGCCCGAGACACCAGGAAAGCAGACGGTTCACTGTCACTGAACTTGTATAAGATGGAGGTGTTTTCGGGGAATGCCGAGATCCAGAACGGGGCCTACAGCATTTCCGGCAAAACGAGCCTGTTTCCGACTGGATCTCCAATTCAATTCGACATCACCTCACAGGGAGCGCTCGACTCACGGGGGCTGGAGATCGCAGGCGGCTCTAGCATCAATGTCCTCGGCCTGTTCTCCCTTGCGGCTGATACCAAGATTCGGAATGGCTTGCCTTCGTTCGAGGTTCGAGTCAACGTGCTGGGCATTGAGTGCAAAGGTTCTGCAGGCCTGTACGAATACAAGGGCGGGTCGGCGTTTTGCCTCACTTATGACATACCATGGCTCTTGTTCATTCCGCCTATGACCTGGTACATCATGATAAGCAGCGAAGGGCTCTACGGGCCCTCGACCAGCCGTCCGGGTAACTGGGCGAGGCCGCAATTCCTCATGAGCCCAAAGCCTGACCACGAACAAGAAGACGCCGATATCGAGATGCCCGACGCCCACAAGTCTATGGTGCACCTGGAGTCCATTTTGAGCGAGAGCCTCGATACTGACAGGCAAGCGGATAAAGCGCTTTTTGCGACGTGGGCGCTCTACGACATGGACATGGAGATCGTCAGGGACGGTGAAGGATGGAAGAGGATCGTCACGGTCAACAGGAAAGATGACTACCTGGACAACGTCCAAGACGACATTTTCAGCATCATACAGGACGACGAGAAATCTGCCGCAATTGAGGGCTTTGAGTTTCGGGCATCCAAGGGCGAATTTACTGTGGTGACCAAAGAAAAAGCAGGAGACGGGCGCGTGTTCGCGCTCGAGTACGAGCCCGCGCCTGCGAGTGACAGAGTGTTGCACTCCGTCACTCTTCAGGCCACTCCCCGCAGGCATCAAAGCCTTTACGAGGCCTTCAAGACGCAAGTCATCGATAAGTTATAGTCAAAGCCGCGACAACTCAGGCTACCGCGTCGGCCACCTCGGTTTCCGCCTTGCCTTCTCGCTTTCTCAATCTAACGATGATTAAATCTGCACCAAGTCCCACCCCTTCACCACCGGTTTGCGAACGCCGCACTTCGGGTCTCCGGGTGATACAGAAAAACAAACACGCTCGCTGTTTGGACAAAATAATGGTTAATGCCTGATAATAAGAAGGTTTCGCCAAATGCTCGCAGTTCGCAAAGTGTAACACTCGGTACCTGATCAGCAACAATCAATTTTCCTGGTTGCATTGACTCATAATTCCTGTTACTCAAGGGGTCGCTTTTTCGTCGCCTGAGCCGCCCATCATTTCAAAAAAAGGCTGACACTCCTCCCTCTTCGCCATACAATGACCCGCTCCGCAACATGTCTTCAGGTAGATATAGTAGGATTCATTAAAAATGGCTGAGAATGACGAATCGAAAGTTCCGGAATCCGACGACGAAGGGCAAACCAACGATCATTTGCGCGATCTATTCAAACAGTACTACGCTGGCAAAGATTTCGATCCGGAGGAGTACCTGACGAGGTATCCCGATCTGAAAGACGAAGTTCATTGGCTGTTGAATGTGCTGTCCACGAGAATGGTTGAGAAAATCAACCTGTCGGCCAAAACTGATGATTATCATGATACTGAATCCGACTCTGACGATTCTCGCACCATCGGTGACTTCAAAATCATCCGCGAGATCGGCAAAGGTGGAATGGGAACAGTATATGAAGCAAAACAGATATCTTTGAACCGCAAGGTTGCCCTGAAGCTCCTTCCCTCGCACCTCAGCTTCTCCGATGCAGCAGTGCTAAAGTTCAGACGTGAAGCGGAAGCTGGTGGCCGGCAACACCATCCAGGAATCGTGGCGATTTATGCTGTTGGAGAAGAAAAGGGCGTTCACTTCATTGCCCAAGAACTGGTAGAAGGTGGCCGCACCTTAGCTGATGAACTCATTGAATATCACCGGCAGCCTGAGCTTCGTGGCAGTTACTACATAGAGATTACAAAACTTTTCATTGAGATCGCTGATGCTCTTCAACATGCCCATGAGTCAAAAGTTGTTCATCGTGATCTAAAACCCTCAAATATTCTCATCACACCAGATGGATCCCCGAAAGTAACGGACTTTGGTATAGCAAAGATAGAAGATGCTCTTGCTCTATCACGGACAGGAGATTTTGCGGGTACTCCGTTCTACATGTCACCAGAACAGGCTATGAGCCGTAGGATCGGAGTCGACCATCGAACTGATATCTTTTCATTGGGTGCCACCCTCTACGAGGCCATCACGTTCAATCGGGCTTTCGACGGGGATACGAGTCAGCAGGTATTGGAGAAAATAACGCTTGTCGATCCTCCTGATCCCAGGAGAATCCGCTCTAGGATCCCTCGTGATATCGCTGCTATCTGTTTGAAGGCGCTCGAAAAGAGGCGTGAGAGGCGTTATCAAAGCATGAAAGAGTTCGCCGCCGATCTGAGGCGCTTCCTCAACAATGAAGCAATCATAGCGAAGCCACCAGGGCCTATGCAACTCGCCATCAAATGGACAAAACGATATCCGGTGATCAGCACAAGTGGTGCTGTGGCAGCGGTGGCTTTTGTGGCGATGGTGTTTTTATGGTGGCGCGCAGAAGAACAACGAACGCGAGCTGTGGTGGCCGAGCTAGCGATTGCAGCGGAGCGCGATCGGTCGGTGAAGGCGAAAGAAGAGGCAATAAAAGCGGAGAAGGAAGTCAAAAAACAATACGACGAGATCATCCGCCTTGCGGACGTAAAGCACCTCTCCAACCTCGAGGAGAAAGCTGAGGAGCTTTGGCCGGCATATCCAAAAAACATTGACGGTCTCAGGTCTTGGGTGGATCTGGCAGAGGGACTCGTCGATCGGCTGGAGGGCCATCGAGCGGCTCTTGATACCCTGAGGCAAAGAGCCTTGCCCTACACCGAAGAAGCTAGAATCCGAGACCGCGAGGATCATCCGAAATGGAAAGAACTCTCTGATGCACGCAACACCAAAGAGAAGCTTTCGGGACGGATAGCTGCTCTCGAAATCTCAGCTGCTGCATCCACCCCTAAAACGGCGGAATCTGACGGGAGCCAAACCGCGAGCGAGATGCTGGACGGCTTAAAGAAACAGTTGACGGAGCTTGAAAAAAGAATCTTTAATCTGGAAACGATGGTATCAAAGCGACGCACTTTTGAATTTTCGAACATCAAGGACCAGTGGCACCACGACACGCTGGTAGATCTTGTGTCTCCTATCGAACAGTTGATGGGTCAAGATGAGGGGATATCACGGAGCATCCGAAAGCGGTTAGAGTTTGCAGAGACAATTGAGTTCGAGAGTATCACCAAATATAAGGATGATTGGAATGAGGCGATCGCCTCTATCGCTGATGAGGAAGAATGCCCGATGTACGGCGGCCTGGCGATCGAGCCGCAGATCGGTTTTGTTCCTATTGGGCGAGATCCGCGTTCCGGTTTCTGGGAGTTTGCCCACATGCAGACCGGAGACATCCCCGAGCGTGACGCTGACAAAAATCTGATGCTGACCGAGGAAATAGGTCTTGTGTTTGTGCTCATTCCCGGAGGCACATTCAACATGGGTGCGGTACCACCATCAGATAAATATCCACTCGGATCGCCCAACGTCGATCCTCAGGCGGCGCCGGTAGAAGGCCCAATTCGTGAGGTGACAATAAGCTCATTCTTCATGTCAAAATACGAGACTACCCAGGGGCAGTGGCTTCGTTTTAATGGAAGGAATCCAAGTGTGTATCGTCCAGGTGTATCCACCGGCGGCCAACTGTTCACCCTTCTCCATCCGGTAGAATGCGTGAGTTGGGCAGATTGTATCGAATTAGCAAGGAGACTGAATCTGAGGCTGCCATCGGAGGCTGAGTGGGAGTATGCCTGCCGCGCAGGGACGACAACTATTTGGTGGACCGGAGACGAGATAAAATCGCTGGAGGGAACAGCTAACCTTTCTGATCGTTTTCTGAAGACTCGCGGGGGGCGACCTGAATCGGCGTACGAAGAGTGTCTGGACGATGGTTTTGCTTGCCATGCTCCAGTCGGCAGCCTTCTTCCCAATGCCTTCGGTCTTCATGATATCTGCGGCAACGTATTTGAATGGTGCCAGGACACGTTCGGCTACTATAAAAATGCCCCAACCGACGGCAGCGCTTACATTGACTCTGGCTACGAGTACCGGGTTTTTCGCGGCGGCTGTTGGTTCGACTGCGCTCGCCGCTGCCGCTCTGCGGACCGCGACGGAAACAAGCTAACTGGCCGCAACGGCTACCTCGGCTTCCGCCTTGCCTTTTCGCCCTTACCATCAGATGACGAGTGAGCCCTCAACACCGCTATCGTTCACCACTCGGCCTCTCGTTTTGTTTTTGCGAGCGAGTCGGAGAGCGAGTGTGCGCGGGTGCAAACGGAATTTGGGGCGTTTTCGGGCTCTGTTGGCAAAGACAGCGAGCCACCAGCATCCATCAACTTCTACCTATCCACCAAACCCACAAACACTTAAAACCACCCCATACCCCACCCATTCACCACCTGTTTGCGAACGCGCCACTTCGGGTCCCCGGGGGATACAGAAAAACAAATGGGCTCGCTGTTTTGATGAAATAGAGGTTATTAACTGTTGAAAATAAGGTTAAGCCAATTACTCGCAGTTCGCAAAGTGTGACGTTCGGTACCGAATTGACGGGAATGCGAAATGGTGAACGGGATTCTAGCCGTTCTTGCGGTGCCAGACAGCATTACCGACTTCCCGTGCTCCGCCTCAGACAGATCTTCGACATAGGCGCCAGTCTCTCTATCAACAATGAAACTCGCCGACAAGCGGTGCCGACGAGTTCAACAATATATGTTGCATCGATTAGGTCTTCGTGATTATGGCACCGAGTAATGATACCCCGTGTCAACCCTGCCCAAACCCTGAATTACGTCCGTGCGCGTAGTTGCGTGGGATTAATCCAGAACCAGTCGAAATCCGCCATCGGGAGTCCGTTTATCAGGATTTGTGTAGTTCCGATGCGCACATCGCAGAAGTGTTGTGTTGGTGTTCCACAATCCCCCGCGGAGAACACGATACGTGCCGCTCGAAGGCCCCGTCGGATTGTCGTAAATATTATTGTCGACGCAGTACTGGTAGTAAGTCGAGCTGTACCAGTCGTGGCACCATTCCCACACGTTTCCAGCCATGTCATATAAACCCCAGCCGTTCTCCCCGTCCTCGGTCTGATAGCTCGTCTGGCTCCCAGGCCAGCTAAAATCAAACTTGTAGTGCAGCTCACCGTTGTAGAAGCCCACCGGAGTGGTCAAAGGATGATCACCAACTTCGTAAGGATCACCTGATTCCCCGTAATTCACGATGTTATTGATCAGCGTGTCACCCCAGGGGTAACGTTGGTACGGATCGTACAAACCGCCTCGTGCCCCTTTCTCCCATTCTGCCTCCGTCGGAAGCCGTAGCCCGCCGGCTCCAAAATCGCAATCCCACGAATTCAGATTGTAGCAAGCCGGAAGACCGTACTCCGCGCTCAACCAGTTGGCGTACGCAACGGCCCCGTACCAGCTCACCTCCACCATGGGATGGTCCTCCTTGCCGATCGAGACAGTGAAGATAGGATCGTTCCACTCGATGCGGCTGTAGTTACTTGCGGAATACGTATCACAGTACGGATTGGTTTCATCGAATTTGTACACCACGCCGGAGATGACCTTAATCAGAGGTGGTTGACTGTTGTAAGCCGAGTTCAGATAGTCGCAGTAATTCTGGTTCGTCACCTCGTGTACGTCCATCCAGAAAGCATCTATGGATACTGTGTGAACGGGCAACGCCTCTAGCATGTCGTCATGGTGATCACCCATCTCGTACCCACCCGCAGGGATGAAGGCCATCCCTTCAATCCCAGCTACAAAATCAACACTATCAAATGTATAAATAAGATTCTGGTCAAAAAAACCGTCCGCCCACGCGTCGATGACGACGTAAGCAATATAATAGCCGTCAGGTACGGGAGAGTCGAGAGCAGTGTCGTTCCTGTCGACAAGCGGGCCGGTGTAGTAGGCGTTGTAAATGCCTTGGTTCCAGCCCTGGATCTGGCCAAAGCCGTTGTAGCTGTAGTAATCTGTCGACGTCTCCAGAATAACCCAGATGTCCACGGTGTTGCCGAGTCCCGAACCGGCTGTGATTGAAAAGTCGATCTTTACATTCTCTCCTGGACCGACAACAACTATCGAATCGAGACCGTTGCACTTGATATCCACTGTGGGAGTCTGTGCCAAGCCGATCGCCGGACAAAAAACAAGAATGGTCAATATGATGACATAACGCATGATGCTCCTCCTCCTCCTCCTCCTTCTTACTACTACATGATCCTGATTGTGAACGATTTGAAATGCACCGTAAAACGAAATAGCTGTCCCTAAACACGCGTCTGACGGTCAAACATGCAGATAAATCCTACTTTGAATCCAACGAGTACAACGATTTCCCTTTGGCCGCCACCGCCTATCCAACACTGCGGTAAGTCTCCGTTGCTACCGTGCAAAAAATTCCCTTATTCAAACTGACATTTCCGAGTCTACTCTCTCCGACACGTACGTATCAATCATGTTTTGTGTGATTTCTAACCGCAGGCTGCAGTTGATGCAAAACACTCCCCAGGTCCTTCAACCCGGCCACCTGCTCCGGTGTCGCAACTTCGTCCGGCTCGATGAAGAGCGGGCTTCCCGGTGACCAGAGCTCGACACTCTCAGGATGCTGATCGAAGAGCTCAGGATCGGTGGTCACGCGCAGTGGCTCCCGCATTCCCGGGGCACTGAGCTTGTACTCACGGCGGCCGAGCGGTTCCACCTCCACACCCGGTGCCAAGAGCTCCGGGCGATTGATCAGCACGTCGAGATCATCGAGGTTGTACGGTGCCGCCGGCCTCGTCGGCGTCTCCAGATCGGCCTGGGCGATCTCATCCAGGTCGAAGCCGCCCGATTCGGCACTCTCCACCTGTTCATTCAGATCCGAAATCAACTGCGCCCGCTGCCGGTCGCGATCGGCCCTGCCCACCATGACCGCCTCGCCGATCACCCTCGGAAGCGTCGCGAGAATCGGTTGGAGCTTACCCACGAAGTTCCGAAAAAGCCCAATTCGCTCGTGCAGCACCTGATACACATCGGTTTCCACCGTATCGTCGTAGTGAAGGTTGACGATCTGAATCTTGCTATACTGCTGACCCAGCCGATCGATGCGGCCGATGCGTTGTTCCACGCGCATCGGATTCCAGGGCATGTCGTAGTTGACCAGCGCCCCGCAGAACTGGAAGTTCAACCCCTCGGCAGCCGCATCGGTGCAAAGAAAAACCTCGGCATTTCCTTCTCGGAAAATCTTCTTGATCTCGTCGCGCGAAACACGCTGCCAACTTCCATCCGGATTGGCCCGTTCGCCTCCCCGGCCGGAGAAGCACAAGACCTCGAAGCCTTCCCGATCGCGAAGGTGAACCTTGAGGAAATCGAGCGTGTCTGTGTACTGCGTGAAGACCATCACCTGGCGGAATCCCTCGCTTTGCAGCCGCCTCAGCCAGGCCACCAGCACCTCGGTTTTCGAGTCCGTCGGCAAGTCGCGCACCTCGCCGAGAAGATGTTCCAGATCAGAGCGTTCCTCGGCCTCACGAGTTTGCCGATCCATCCGCTCCGCGTCGTCCGTGTCCATCATGTCGTCGGCCACGTCATCATCGAGATAATCGAGCAAATCCTCTTCGACGATCCGGGGAGCGGTCCTGTATGAGATATTGTTATTGCCAACACCACTGTCGCCGTGATCTTCGACAGTCTCGAGCCGTTGACGAAGAGTGCGCGTGAGCGCCGCGAAGCTGCTGGCCAGGCGCCGCCGGTAAATGGTCATCACGAAACCCACGGCGTTGCGTTCGCCTGCTGCCGCCGCGTTGTAGGTCGACGAAATGTAATTCTCCACAGCTTCGTACAGATCACGTTCGGCCGTGCTCATCGTCACGAACTCATCAAACACCTTGCGGTTGGCGATGGACGTCGAGATCTTACCCGCCTGAAAGTACCGCCGCAGCAGCTCGCGCGTGTGCCGCGAAATCAAACGTGCTACCGGCGTGTTGGCTTTCATGATGCGGATGGCCGCCCGCCGCCGGTCGGCGTCCAGCTTGCGCCGCGGGCTCGCTGCCCGGTCGCGAAGAGCCGCCAGAATCTTGCGGGTTTTGAGAGGGCTTCCCCCATCGACGAAACGCTGCGCCTGCTCCACAGACGTCTCTCCCGACTCCGATTCGACGGCTCGGAAGAGCGCGGCCAACCGCTCGAGCACAGCGTGCGACGGATTTCCTGCGGTGACTTTTTCGAAAAAATCCAGGAACGCCGCTTCCGTCCACTCCTCCGGCAGCCCGAGGAGATCGAGCAGATCGAAGACCTCCACCGGATGTACCTGCATCGGTGTAGCGGTGAGCAGCAACAATCCTTGTGTGCACTCACGCAGCCCGCGCATCAACCGCAGCAGTTGGTTCGGCCCGCGCTCGGTGGCTCCTCCGGCTCCCTTGCGCCGCGCATGATGCGCCTCGTCGAGCACAATTAGATCCCAGGGCCGGGCGTCTTCCAGGAGCTCCCCGGTGCGGTCGCGGCGCCGCATTAGTTGGCTCGAGGTCAACACAAAAGGCAGCTCGTGCCATTTCGTGCGCTCAATATCCTCTTCCACGCGGCCGCGGCGAGGCGGGCTCGCGTACCAAGTGAGCTTGCGGCCGGTGTAAATCGGCCAGTCGAGGTTGAACTTCTCGCGCAGCTCGATCTGCCACTGGGTGAGGACCGCCTTGGGCGCCAGCACCAGGATCCGCTGCGCCCGACCCGACAGCCACGCCTGTCGCAGCACCATTCCGGCCTCGATCGTCTTGCCGAGCCCCACCTCGTCGGCGATCAACAGCTTCGGCGGCCAGCGATCGTACATGCGCTGAAACGCCCGTACCTGGTGCGGCCAAGGGTCGATGACGCTTGTGGCTTCACCCACCCGCTCCCCCCCGCCTGCGCGCGACGGGGTATGACGCACGAGCCCCCACACGAGACGCCGCGCATCGGACAGATCGATCAGGTCGTCCTCTACGGGCGGCCGCGGTTCGAGTGTCGTCTCCTCGCCGTCGCTGTCAGCGCGCTCCGTGCGAGCTCCCCCCTCTTCTCCGTTACGCTCCGCGCCACGCAGCCGCTTCGGTCTCTCGTCGTTGTCCGGCAAAAACTCGAGCAGCCTTTTCTCGATCGCTTCGGGCACGGTGATCACGAGCGCCCGTTTGAGCTCATTGGACCAGAGCTTCTGAAAATCGTGCTCCAGGTCGTGGACGTAGTCGTTGCCGGCCCCGAAGTCGGTGAACACCGTCAGCCGTTCCCAGTTGCCCTGCCACCCCTTGACGGTCTCGTTGACACTACCGTTGAAGGCCAGCCGGTCGCCGGTTTTGTCCTCGATGATGCCGGCCTTGTCGTGAAAAATGCCGTCGGCCACGCAGGGCTTGCGTTTAAAATCGCAGGGTACGGCGATCTTCACCTCGAGAGCATGGGTGGCAACCATCCAGCTCACCAGCTCGAGGGCGTCCTCTTCCGCGGCGCTCCCCGCCACGATCGGCATCTGCAAGAACCGCGCCTCGATCGTGTCACGCAAGCTCTCCCCCCGCTCGATCGCCTCCACCTCCGGCTCGCTCAACGTGCACCCCACAACGAGCCGCATCGCGCCACCGTTTCGCAGCAGGCCCTCCACGCCACGCGCTGCCAGCGTCAAGGCCCGCGCGCTGAAGTACCCCGTGGCCCGATCGTAACGCACCGCACACCGCAGTGCCGGCACGTAGAATCCCCCCACGAGATCCAAATCATCCGAGGTGTAAGAGGTCTTCCAGAAGTTTTCGGACAGCAGGCTCACGGCGTTCTCTCCGTTGTTGATCTTGAATACCGGCCGCGACATCGATCACGAGCAGTGGCGTCTCCTCGCCCCCTCGCCCACTGCCATGCGCTAGTCGGCGTCGGTCCAGAGCTTCAGTTGCTGCGGCGCCCCCACTCGGTCGCTGAAGGCCAGCCGCCGCAGATGCTCCAGAGCGTCAAAGTCGCCGGCGGCCTCACCCACGGGCCCTTTCTCATGCGTGAAGCCGGTGAAGGTGCTCGACACCGGCAGCACCTCGAGCACCGCGGCCAGAGCCGTGGTGAAAGCAGGATCTTTGGCTGCGCCGCTTGCCTCGAGCAGCTCGCCCCCAGCCTCGAGCCCCTGAGTGCGCGCCCGAAAAGCCGCGTGGTGCAGCGCATCGAGCATGCTACGACCGCCGTCGGCGCTGCCGAGCGCGCCCTTGGCGGCGCGCCGCGCCGAGTCCCACAGAACAAGGTCGCTCCCCTTCTTCTCGGCCAGCCGTTTGACGATCTCGCGGTCGAGGTCCACACCCACGACGCGCGCGAGCCGCAGGGCCTCGTCATAGGGGAAACGCGGCGCGCGAAAGGCGTCCCAGGCCAGCACGAACCACTCGGTTGCGCCGTCGAGCTCGGTTCTGCGCGTGGTGCGCAGCAGCTTTTGCATGCGCCAGGCTTTCACCTCGCGCCGTGCCGCATCGAGAGCGTCCTCGGGAGTCACGGCGTAAGGATCGATCGCCGCGGCGTCGTTGATTGCCTTCTTGCGACGCCCTTTCGCCTCCGGCATCGTACGCGGCGTGCCCCGCGTGAGCGGCCAGTGCCTGGCCAGCTCCTCCAGGGCCGGGCCGAAGCAACTGAGATACAGGTCGACGCCCCCGATCCCGGCCTCCTGAAACTCTTCGATACGGCTGCGAACGGCGCGCGCCACGAGTGGCTCCACGTCCTCCCAGTAGGAGCTGTCCCCCTCTCCGTCCCTCGCCGGCCGCGGCCGGCACACCAGAAAAACAGTGCTCTTGGCAGCGGCCTTGTCCCTGATGTGCAGGCTGCCCTCGGCCTCCGTGTTGATCGGCCACGAGGCGGTGATGGTAAACCCCGCCTCGAGCAACCCGCTCGCCAGCGCGTCCCAGGCGCCGGTGGCTTTGTGCGTGAACATGAGGGTCAGAATACCGTCGTCCTTGAGAACGCGGCGGCATTCCGTAAAAATCCCGGCCATGCGCTGCTGGTAGTCCTTTTCCGCCAGCTTCGTAGCGCCCTTCTGACCGTCGAACTTGGCCGGGTTGGCCACGGCCTCGCTCTCCTTATCGGTGAGCTTGCGCTTGAAGAGCTCGGGATAGACGTAACCCGCGGTGCGTTTGAGCCACACGTAGAAGAAGTCGCTCAGCTCGGCGTACATCACGTTGTCGTAGTAGGGCGGATCCATGACCACGGCGTCCACCGTGCCGCTGTCGATGTGGTGCAGGCTGTCGCCGGAGGCGCAGGTGATGACCACCTCGGGGGTGTCGGCGGCGCGCGGCTTGAAAAGATCGTCAGAGATGTCCTTTTTCTTAGAGGGTTTGGTGATCGTGCCGGGACGGGTGAGCTCGATGAGCTCGCGCAGCGCCTTGCCGGTCTGCTCGATCGCCCAGTCGTATCCCAGGCCGGTGATGAGAGGTGCCATCTCGGCATGAGTCCAGCAGAAAGCAAAATCATGACGATTGAATGTGTTTGCTACAACCTCTCGAGTCGGCATCCAGATCGACATTCTCGAGTTGTAGTTCAACAGCTTGTCCAGCGCAAAGCTGAGGTAGACGAAGGCGGCCCGGGTGGCCTCGTCGAGCCGGCCGGCTTGGCGCTCTTCGTCCAGGAGCTCTCGGAAGACCTCGACGCTCGTGCCGTGGCAGAGCAACTGGCGCGGGGAGAACACCTGTTGCCATTTCAACACTCCATACCGATCGAGCCTGTACTTCGGATGTTGAGGCCCGATCGTTTCGGTCGGCACGATGTCGAGCGCCTCCCATTCTGGAAGTTTCTCGTTGAGTCTATCCTTAATGTGTTCTGCGTTGTCGTCCTTGGGGTGTGGCGAGCGATAACCACGAATCCATTTTTCTCTTTGGCGCCCGGTCTTGGTCGTGACAAAGATTCGTTCTTTGTAAACCACAGCGAAGAGCTGTTCTCCCATCAAGCCGTCTCGCGATTGTTGCCGCACAGTTTCTTGATCCGTCACCCTTCCGCAGTCGGGATACGGACACTGTGCATCGCCACGAGCCAATGTGCCGGGGCTGTGCTCCTTGGCACTCTTGACGATCGTGAAGGTGCAGCGGCGAGTTTGGGGATTTGCGGTAAGCCGCACGCCGGTGCCGTCCGGTGCCAGCCGCCAGTTGGGGCTCAAGGGGATCACGCCGTCGCAGTAAGGACAGGTGATCGTACGCGCCCAGAGGTAGCCGTCGACTTTGTTGCCGTTCGCCTCAGGTGGAAACAGCCCTTCGTATCTCGGCTCCGCTTTTTGGATAAATCTTTGGGATATGTCTTCATAAGCTCGGACTACATCACGGCCATGTTTCGTCGGGGCTTCGATCGTCTGTTTGAGAATGAGAGCAGCCACTGGATTGAGGTCATTTACGAAACAATCAAAACCAAGCCTGCCGGTTTCAAAAGGTATGCTGCCGCCTCCCGCGGTTGGATCGAGAACGACCGCACGACCTGAGCTCACTCTTTTGACTTCGTATTGCAGCCAGCCCATGTCTTCAGCGGTTGCATTGTATGTAAATGCTCGTGGGTATCCATATACATTGGCTCCGAGATTTTCACCGGTTTTTTTTGCCTGATCAATCTTCCGCCGTACTGCCACCGGATCGCCGTGAATACCGAGCACGTGCAGGAAGGTCTCCTGATCGGCATCCTCGGGCAGGAGCGATGCCAAGACCGCCGCCCGCGAGGCCACCAGGGGACGCCGCGCCCACCAGACGTGGAGATAGTAGATCGGTGGGAGAGCGGTCATCGATCTGCGTTCGCGCACGCTCTCTTCACCCAAGGCCGCGATGGGCAGCCACTTCTCGATCAATCGTCTGATCATCGACACCTCTTTTTTTCGGTTCCCGAGCTTATTCGGTTCTTAAGGTGATTTTCACGCCAGCTTGGGATCGATCAGCAGGAAGCGCAGCGCCATGAGCACCCGCCTCGGATGCTTGCGATGCATCGCCATGCCCAGCCAGTAGGCGGCTTCTTCGTGGCTCATGGCTTCGATCCCTTCGGCGCAGCAGCGCATGTTGCTCGCCTTGCGCATCGGCGCCAGCACCCGGAAGAGCAGGCCGAGGTGCAGCGCCAGGTCCTCGTCCAGATCGAAGCGTCGCTCGCGGCCGGGACGAAGGCCGGTGGTGTCGATCCGGGCGCTGCGGAGCTGCCGCAGAACACGGTGCTCGACGAGCGCCAGGTTGCGGCCGCGCAGGCCCGCGATGCGCCGCGGCGCCTTGACCTGGGGTGTGGCTGCGGCTGGCAGCTGCCACACCTCGAGCTGCTGATCGCTCGATGTGAGCTGTTTGGCCCGCAGCTCGTAGCTGGGCTTCGGCTTCTTCGGGCGGCGGGGTGGTGCCTTGTTCCTCTTCAAGATAGGGCCTCCGCGCTGGCGCTCACCTCCACGCTGCCGCTGGCAAAGCGCGTCAGGCGTTCGGTGAGCTTGGTGGTGGCGTCCCCGTCGACGGGCAAGCCGCCGCCTTCGAAGGCGAAGTCGTAGGCGGTTTCGAGGTCGCTCTCGCCGCCCGCGGCGTGGGCCGCTCGGAACTGAGGCACGAGGAACTCCTTGAGCGGTTCCGCATCAGCGGGAATACCTTGGAAAGTGACCTCGAAGCTGCTCCGGTTTTCGGTCTCGTACGCGCCCTTCATAGCGACATGCTTTGTGGCGCCGGGAGCGGCGTTGACCGCCCCGAGCAAACGGAAAGCGTCGCCGGCGTCGAAAACCCGCAGATGTAAGGTGCGGATCGACTGGATGCCGGCGCTCCGGGCGCTTTCCCAGAGCTTGACCAGGGCTTCACGCAGAGGTCCTTCGGCAGTGATCGTCCTGGTGCCGTCGTCCTGGGGATATTTTTCCACAGGATCTCTGGTGCCTGTCGTTTTTTCGCGAGTATCACCGCTGTTGCCAGAGCTGTCATCGCCGCCGCGACGACCGGCGGCTGCGGTTGGATCCTCCGGCACCGGCACGGCGCGTGGCCAGAGCTGCTTTTGCGTGGCATAGGCAGTGGTAAAAACGAACGATTGCCCGTCGATGCGGATCTCGCAAAATGGATCACCCTTGCCGGACAGGATCTGGCCGCTCTGATAGATGTAAGTCCCGTCCTGGATCCCTTTTCTCACCAGCTCGATAAAGACCTCGTCGCCGATCATGATCGGAAGGCGCGGGTCCTTGCGGAACTCGGCCCGGAGTGCAGCCGTCGAGATCTGCCCTTTTTTGAGGGGTGTCTGGTCGCGCACGTAGCTGGCCGCGAGGGGAGGCTTTTCAGCGAGGAGCAGCTTGCTCATCTCCTCCAAAGCGCGCCGCACCTGTTTCTGGCCGGCGCCGGGCTGCTCGGAGGCCGAAGGAGTGTCGAACGCTGTATGCCCCAGATCGATGCCGGTACCGTCGACGCGGTTGTTGCGCGACGGATAGAAGAGGTGGCGATAACACTGCTGGATGGCCACGGCCAGCTCCTGCTCGGAGCGGCGGTAGAGCTCGTTGACCTTGTCCTGCTGGTGCGGCGCCAGCTCCTGCAGGCGCTCAGGCAAGCGCAGGACCTCGAGCGCCAGGCGGCGTACCATCTTGGCTTTCATCTCCTCGCGGGCGGCCTCGTCGGCCACGAGGAACACGAGGTTGTTCTGGAGCTGGCGAAAGGCGTTCTGCGAGCCATGGTGGCTGAAAATGTTGCGCACGAGGTCGGGGATCTGGAGCGCGTCGCTGCGCACCGAGGCGGCGTCGTAGCCGATGAGCACGAGGACCGGGCGACCGTCGCCGACCTCGTCGGGAACGTCGCAGGGATCGGCTGCGAAGGGGACCAATTGCAGGAGGGCCGATGAGCCGCCGAAGATCGTGCGGATCCTGTCCTGGAGCTGAGCGCGGGCCTCGCCGGTGTCGATCTGGGTTTCCTGGCGGCGGATCATTTGCGTCAGGTTGGCTTCGGTGAGGAAGCGGAGCGCCACCCCGGGGCGGTCGTCGAGGTAGGCCGATTCGGAAATAAATTTCTGACGGGCGTCGTTGATGAAGCTCACGTCGAGACCGGGGCTCAGGATCGAGTAGCGCAGCTCCTCGGCGGTGACGCCTTTGAGGTGCTCGTTGAAGGCGAAGGTGTGCCACAGAATGTTGCGCGCCACAAAAGCCCCGTAGGTTGCCATGCCGGCGTAGTCCTTGAGGTCGAGCTGTTGAGCCAGCGACTTACCGCCCTCGGCGGCGGCCACGTCGTTGCGGATAGCGGGGTCGAAGGCGCCCATTTCGAGACGCGTGACGATTTCGTTGCGTGTTGGTTCGTTGCCGGGGTTGAGGTGGTGCAGATGGATGGCGTAGGTGGTGTTCTGGCGAACGTTCCAGAGGTCGGCCACGGTCTGGGTCAAGAGGCGCAGCATGCCGCGCACGCGCTGGAAGTTGCTCAGGGTGGAGAGCTTGTTGGTAAGAGTCCCCATGAGAGCCGGGTGCAGGGGATAGCCGGTGCACAGCTCGGCTTCGCGGTCCTCATCAGGGCGCGGCGCGGGCAGATCGGCGGCGTGGGTGATCCAGAGCTGTTTGTAGGCGGCGATCACCTCGGCGGCGGCCGAGTCGTCGATGTGTTCAAAGAGGCGACGGCGCAAGACCTGGGCGGTTTCGTGCTCCTGGGTTGGGTCGAGGAGGGTTGCCTTGCGGGCAGCGACTTTTTCGGCTTCCTCCAAGCGCGAGGCGACGAACTCATTCTCCGAGGAGTAGGCGTCGACAGCGGCGCCGCCCTTGCCGATTGCCAGGGTGAAGACGAGCGCCGCGCCGGGGGAACTCGCCACGGCCTTGAAGAGCGCCGTGAGGAAAGGAGTGAGCTGCTGCGCCTCCGGGCGGCCGTGAACCTTGCGTAGATAGATCGAGAGCTCGTCGAGCAGGATAAGGGCGGGATGGTTGCCAAAGAGGGTGCGGATCGTGTCGGCGCCGGGAGCTACGTGTTGCTCGTCGCTGGCACGTACCGACTCGTAACCCGCCACGCCTGCCAGAGCGTAAGCCAGCTCGCCCCACGGAGTGTAGGCTCTGAGGCCATTGCCGATAGGCCGACCGTTGACGGGATCAGCGTTTTCGCCGTCGAATGCGGCGACGTTGACTATTCCGCGAGGAATGAGGTTGGCATCCAGAAACTCCTGCGTGTTGCTGACTCCCTGCATACCCTTTGCCGCGTGATACAGGGCGATGAGGGCATGGGTCTTGCCGCCGCCGTACTGGGTGTCGAGGCGGAAAATGGAGGCTGCTTCGCCCCCTACCCCGGTGAGCCGCAAGCAAACGTTTTTGAGCAAAGCCTTAAGCCCTGCCGTCGGGTGCGTATTGGCGAAGAAGACCGCGGGATCTTGATACTCGGCAGAAGCTGTCTTGTTGATAACCTGTGCCAGGTCGGCCGCGAAGTCGGATTCCTTGATGTTACCGCTCAGGACGTCTCGTCTCGGGGTGCAAAGATCAAAAAGAGTTTTCATCCCTCAACCTCTCTTCTTGATAGGAAAACATGATGCGATCGATACAGTCCAGTTGCGTTCGGTTCACTGCTCGACAATACATGTGAAATTGTCAATAAATAAATGAACTCTCATTCTTACAGATGCTTCCCAAAGAAGAACTTATGATGGCAGAGAAGGTCGTCGGATGCAATGGATAAGATTGCGAATCCGCACCGCTGTTCCATACTGCGCCGATTGCGAATGATGATGCGCAACAATGGCTCGAGAATTCGCAGTGGAGTCTCCCGGGGTTCTTTATCGCTCCTCCACCTTTCAGTTGGCGGTTCTGTCTGAGAAGCAAGCTGTCAGCGAGCACGACTCGTGCCCGACTCCGTGCCAGGTCTATTGGCAAGAGCAAAATAAGTGCTTTTCCGTAGACTCCGGCCACTACTTCCGATAGATTCCATTCATCCCAACAAGGCACATCTCATCAGATAAAACACCGGGGAAGCATACAACGGGCAGGCTCATTATCGAGAAGGAGGACCGATCATGTTTCAGAAAACGTCGTTCATGCTATTCCTCGTGGTGTTCCTCGGCACGGATTCCACGGCAGCTGACAGCGCTCCAGCCGATACCGCCAGAGTCCAACAGACCTACGGCCGGCTCCCGCTCTACTTCGTTGAGAACCAGGGGCAGATCGACAACGAGGATGTCGCCTATTACGTGAAGGGTGCGGACAAGACGTTGTATTTCACGCCGGAAGGTGTGACCTTTACCTTGAGGGGCAAAACCGATGGCAAAGTTTCGCGATGGACCGTCACGCTCGACTTCGTCGACGCCAACCCGGGTGTCAAGCCGCGAGGAGAGGAGAGGCAGAAGGCGGTTTTCAGCTACTTCAAGGGAAAGAAGAAAGACTGGAAGACCGGGCTTCCGACGTTTTCGAGGATCGTCTACGAGGACCTCTGGCCGGGCATTGACCTCGTCTACTCTGGCGGATCCAGCTTTCTCAAGTACGAGTTCGTTGTTGAGGCTGGCGCCGATCCCGGCCAGGTCCGAATGTCATGCCGAGGGGCTGCCAACGTCTCCGTGACGGATGCCGGCGCGCTCTTGGTGGAGACGCCGATAGACAGCTTCGAGGACGGCGTTCCATATGCTTACCAGATCGAGAGCGGCGAGAACGCAGAAGTCCAGATGCGGTATTCGGTGGCAAGGACCGGCTACGCAGCCTACGTCTACGGTTTCGAGATCGGGCCCTACGACGCCGAAAAGCCTCTCTTCCTCGATCCCTCGATGCTGATCTACTGCGGGTACATCGGAGGGGCAAAATACGACGAACACGGAGAGATTGCCGTCGACGCAGAAGGAAATTCCTATGTGGCCGGCGTTACCCTTTCCACGGAAAATGACGGCTTCCCTTTGGAGGTTGGACCAGATCCCACTCACAATGGTGACTATGACGCTTTCGTGGCAAAGGTGAATGTCGCAGGAGACGAACTCGTGTACTGCGGTTACCTCGGCGGCTCAGGTGAAGATTCCGCGCAGGGCGTCGCGGTTGATCCGCAAGGCTATACTTATGTGACCGGCTACACGAATTCTGAATATGATTTCCCGGTCTACGTTGGCCCGGATCTCACCTACAACGGCGGGTATCATGACGCCTTTGTGGCAAAGGTGAACGCGGATGGTGTAGACCTGATCTACTGCGGCTTTATCGGTGGCAACCTGCGGGACTCGGGAACAAGCGTGTTCGCCGACACTCAGGGTAAAGCCTACATAACGGGTATAACGGAGTCGTCGGAGGCGACCTTCCCAGTGAATACGGGCCCGGACGTCATATTCAACGGGTGGAGGGACGCCTTCGTGGCAAAAGTGATTCAAACTCCTGATAATCAAAATCCTTCGGATAATTTCGACTACTGCGGATACATCGGCGGAACAGGTGAAGATTGCGGTTTCGGCATTGCAGTCGATGGAAACGATAACGCCTATATTTCTGGCCGAACGTACTCTTCGGAAAACGACGGTTTTCCCGTAAAAAACGGCCCTGACCTCACCTACAATGGCGGTGAGTACGATGCGATTGTGGTAAAAATCAACGCTGCGGGAACAGAATTGGATTACTGCGGTTACATTGGAGGCGCGGGCTGGGAAGAAAGCTTCGGCATTGCGGTCAATCCACAGGGCAACGCCTATGTTGTAGGTTGGACAGATTCTACGGAGTCCAGCTTTCCTCTAACCGTCGGCCCGGATCTGTCCCATAACGGAGGTGGTGCCGACGTCTTTGTGGCTAAAGTGGAGGTGAGCCCTGACAGTCCCATCCCCACAGACAACTTCGATTTCTGTGGCTATATCGGTGGGGTCGACGCTGACTGGGGCTATGGCGTCGCTATCGACACGGACGGTAGTGCTTACGTGACAGGCGTAACAAGATCTTCGGAAGCAAGTTTCCCCACAGTCATTGGTCCAGTTCTCACGCACGGCGGCGGCAATGATGTTTTTGTGGCGAAGTTGAGAAGCGATGGAACACGGCTTGTGTATAGTGGGTTCATTGGTGGAGTCGGAAGTGATAGCGGCTACGGAATTGCGGTTGACATTGTGGGCAACGCTTACGTTGCCGGGACTACGGAATCCGATGAGTCCAGCTTTCCGGTTTCCGTCGGCCCATGCCTGGTCCACAACGGCGAGTACGACGCCTTCGTGGCCAAGGTAAGCGCCTATGAAGGACCTGACTTGACGATAGCCTCCATGTCTTTCACTCCCGCATCACTCGACCCCAACACGCAGGTCACGATCACCTATACAGTCGAGAACATTGGGCCCGAGCCGTGCGGAGCGACCTCCAGGATCGGCTTCTACCTGTCACAGGACGATATCATCGATCCGACCAGCCCTGATATCATGCTCGGTGAAGACACCGTGCCCGACCTAATGCCCGGTGGGACACACACCGTCACCGACCACATCGTCAACGTCGGCAACCATCCCGGCAACTGGTATCTCGGAGGGTACATCGACTGGCCCGATTACATCGTCGAATCCAATGAGATCAACAACGGCTACACCGCCGGCCCGATCACTATCAACTCACTTTGGCCCGATGTCGCCACGCTCTCCAAGCAGGATGGAGGCCAGGTCCTCTTCGAGCTGAAACCCGGCATCGAGTACGGATCAAGGATTTGCTTTCTTCTCGGAAGCATGTCAGGAACCTCACCGGGCACCACACTCCCTGGCGGCAATATCCTTCCGCTGAACAAAGACCCTTTCTTTGACTATATCCTTCAAAACTATAACGGTGTTAACTTCATCGGCTTTCGCGGTTTCTTAAATCCGAGTGGGGACGCTTTTGCGCTGTTTGATACCAGAGGACAGGTTCCACTTCCGGTCGCGACAGTTCTTCACTTTGCGTTCACCACCGAGTTCCCCTACGACTTCCAGTCGAATCCGGTGGAAATCGATATTATTGACTGACAGCAAATCCGATCAGGGCTGATCAGCATGTCCCGCAGTGCATACAAAAAGACCCCGATTAAAAGCTGGAGTCTTCGAATGATGAAGAAGAATCTGTTTTCGCCTCAAATTCCAGCTCTCATCGAGGCTCAAGAAAATCTTGACGTCAAGAGAGACGAAATACGCAAGCTCAGGGGAGAACTGCCGGCACTCCACGAAAAACTCGAACGTAGTGCCCAAGAAACGACAGTCGAGCACGAAGGGGACGAACCAGCGAGCAGCCAGGAAATTCCTGCTGATGACGCTGCGGTGACTGAGCTCTGCCAGCGTGTAAGCTCTCTGAAAAACGATCGCAACAAACGTCATTTAACCACCGCACGAACCAGCAATAACTTCTATACACCAGCAATTAATTATGATACATTCATCCCATCTCTACTGGATCATTGCGGTTTATATTGCAACCGATAATAGTAATGCCGATTTTTTCGCACCTCATTTCCCTTGTAGGAGGATTCATCATGTACAAAATGAATTTTACATTAACGTTGATATTCTTTTTCCTTGCCATCACCACCGCTGCTTATGCTGCAACCTGGTATGTAGACGACGACGCTCCCAATGACCCGGGGCCCAATAATCCCCAAATCAGCGATCCTTCAGAAAACGGCTACCCGGATCATCCCTTCGACATGATCCAGGAAGGGATTGACATCGCATCAAACGGTGACATAATTCTGGTTCTATCAGGTACATATGTAGAAAGCGTTGATTTTATCAATAAAGATATCGCTCTCAGAAGTGACACTGACGGCGATCCCGCCACGATCGATCCTGATCCTCACAACACGGTCATCGACGGGGATCAGAAACCACGGGCGGTATGGATTCAAAATGGCCAAGGACAGGATACTATCTTGGAAGGATTTACGGTTACAAATGGAGACGGTGGAATTATTTGCATAAATTCTTCACCAACTATAAAAAACAATCTGATTACCTTCAACAACTTGACTTACAGCGATTACGGAGCAGGTATTTTCTGCTACAATTCAAATTCCGACATCATTTCAAATACGATCACGAAAAACAATTCACTTCACAACGGAGGAGGTATTTACTGTGAATTATCGAATCCTACTATATCGAAAAATATCATTGCGTTTAACACTTCAGGAAACGCTGGAGGAATCGATTGCAACTACTCTTCATCTCCTTTGATAAACAATAATATTATTTTTGGAAACTCTGCGGCATCTGGCAACACAGGCGGCATCAAGTGTAATAATTTCTCTTCGCCTCAAATTATAAGCAATATAATTGCAGGAAATTTTGGAGGTTCTGGTGGAGGAGGAATCACTTGCTTTGAATCTTCTGCTACACTAATATGGGGTGTAACTTTCTCTCTACGTCGTTCAAGACGCCCTTTTCAATTTTCTGTAGTGAGACCAGAAAGAATCCCACCGATCTGATTTATTATAATTTCGCAAGTGTAATATATGTTGTCCCCCCTCC